>OBKR01000014.1_pt1 | contig 241101 bp, 211 predicted proteins | sample 1518991 | NCBI WGS metagenome assembly OBKR01 (sample SAMEA2452117, study PRJEB22498) | human gut metagenome | biome: human feces; feature: human gut; material: feces | place: Australia | collected 2012
CAGGACTGAATTCCACCGACCCGTGGGGAAGTGGAATTTAAAATTTCATTTTAGGCAACAAACACTGCCAACAAACCCACTTGACACCCCCTAACATTCATGATATAGTTGAGAGCAGATTGAGGATATCTCAAGAAGGGGCACACCACCTCGGGTGTGGACTTTTTTTGTGGTATCCTTTTGTTGTATCAGAAGAGAAAGGAGAGACGATATGATTTGCTTGAATGGAAACCAGGTTTCAGACTGTGAAGGATTATCACTGGAAGATTTTATCGCAAAACAAAATTTTGAGAAGAACAAAATTGCGGTTGAAATCAACGGTGAGATTATTCCAAAGAAAGATTACGAAACGGTTCAGATAAAAGAAAATGATGTGATTGAAGTGGTAAGTTTTGTTGGTGGAGGTTGATAAAACAACCCTGTCAAAATCATGACATGAAAAATGTAAATTTCAAATACAAAGATTGAGAGGATAAGAACATGGAAAATAAAGATACTTTTATGCTTGGTGGACAGGAGTTTTCTTCCCGTTTCATCTTAGGCTCCGGAAAATATTCACTGGATTTAATCAAGGCATCGGTTGAAAATGCCGGTGCACAGATTATTACATTGGCGCTTCGCCGTGCGAATCAGGATGGACGTGCAAATATTTTAGATTATATTCCGGAAGGTGTTACCTTGCTTCCGAATACATCCGGTGCGAGAAATGCTGACGAAGCAGTTCGTATTGCACGCTTGTCAAGAGAAGTTGGCTGTGGCAATTTTGTAAAAATTGAGATTATGAGAGATTCCAAGTATTTACTTCCGGATAATCAGGAAACCATCAAGGCGACAGAAATTCTTGCAAAAGAAGGATTTGCAGTTATGCCTTACATGTATCCGGATTTGAATGTGGCACGTGATTTGATGAATGCCGGTGCTGCATCGATTATGCCGTTGGCTGCACCAATTGGCTCAAACAAAGGTCTTTGCACAAAAGAATTTATTCAGATTTTGATTGATGAAATTAACCTTCCGATTATTGTGGATGCCGGCATTGGAAAACCATCTGAAGCATGTGCTGCAATGGAAATGGGAGCAGCCGCAATTATGGCGAATACCGGTATTGCGACAGCTGGAGATATCCCGGCTATGGCAGAGGCATTTAAACTTGCAATTGAGGCAGGAAGAAAGGCTTATCTTGCCGGTACAGGACGCGTGTTAGAGCGTGGGGGAAGTGCATCTTCACCGCTGACCGGCTATATTCAGGATGGCAGTTTCAAAACGAAATAAAGATAGTTGGAGGACGACATGGATAAAGTAAATGAGAGTATATTAAGTGAAACAATTCTGGAAGATATGAAGGAAAACCGAATTGACCACATGACATATTTAGAGGGAATGGAAGTTTTGGATTCCGATGTTGAGAAAACGGTTGTGGAAGCAATGAATGCTTACGATTATGATTCTTATACGGCTGCGGATGTCCGCCGCGCGATTTATAAAGACAATCGTACACCCGAAGATTTTGCAGCACTTTTGTCACCGGCTGCCCTTCCTTTTTTGGAAGAAATTGCACAGATGGCACAGAAGGAGACAAGGAAACATTTTGGTAATTCCATTATGATGTTTACACCGCTTTATATTGCAAATTACTGTGAGAATTATTGTATTTACTGTGGTTTTAACTGCCATAATAAAATCCGTCGTGCGAAACTTGATGCCGAGGGAATTGAACGTGAAATGGTTGAAATTGCAAAATCCGGTTTGCAGGAAATTTTGATTTTAACCGGGGAGAGCGAGAAAATGTCGGATGTAAAATACATTGGAGAGGCTTGTAAGATTGCAAGAAAATATTTCAAGGTGATTGGCTTGGAGGTATATCCGACAAATTCCGAGAACTATGCGTACTGGCATAAATGTGGTGCCGATTATGTTACCGTATTTCAGGAGACCTACAATTCAGATAAATATGAAACACTTCATCTGGCAGGTAAAAAACGTATTTTTCCATATCGATTAAACGCACAGGAACGTGCATTAAAGGGTGGTATGCGAGGCGTTGGTTTTGCTGCTTTGTTAGGTCTTGATGATTTTAGAAAAGATGCATTTGCAACAGGAATTCATGCCTATTTATTGCAGCGGAAATATCCACAGGCAGAAATTGCATTTTCCTGTCCAAGACTTCGCCCGATTATTAATAATGATAGAATTAATCCGATGGATGTACACGAAGCGCAGTTATTACAGGTTGTGTGTGCTTACCGTCTGCTTTTGCCGTTTGCTTCCATTACGGTTTCCACTCGTGAATGTAAACGTGTCCGTGATAATCTGATTCAAATTTGTGCGACAAAGATATCTGCCGGTGTAGATGTCGGAATTGGTGGCAGAAGCGGAGAAGAGCAGGGCGACGAACAGTTTGAAATTGATGACACCAGAAATGTGCAGGAAGTTTATGATGCGATTTTGGAGCATGGACTTCAGCCGGTTATGAGTGATTATATTTATGTATAGAATAGCAGTAACAAACCGTCATCTGTGTGAGGGGGATTTCTTGGAAAGAATCCGGCAGATCGCACAAGGCGATGAATATAATGCCATCCTTTTGCGGGAAAAAGATTTATCCCATGAGGAATATGAAGAACTTGCTAAGAAAGTTTTGAAAATCACAAATTTGGCAGGGAAAAAATGTATTTTGCATAGGGATTACAAGGCGGCACTTTCTCTTTTTCATCCTTTTGTGCATATGCCGCTTTCGGTTATGGCACAGATGTCTCAAAAGGAAAGGGAAAATCTTAGAAAGTCTGTGAAGGAAATGAGTACGTCTATTCATTCTCTGGAGCAGTTAAAAGAGGCAGAGGCATATTCGATGGATTTTGTAATTGCCGGTCACATATTTGCTACGGACTGCAAAAAAGATTTACCGCCGAGAGGATTATCATTTTTGAAAAATATTTGCGATAATTCAGAGGTTCCTGTCTATGCTATTGGCGGCATGACAAAGGAGAGAGAGCCGGAAGTCATGCGTAAAGGTGCAAGCGGTATTTGTATTATGTCAGGATGCATGAGAGAATAACCGCAAGCCTTGCAAACAGTATCTGGTTGTGTTACAATGGCAAATATTATCAAATAAGTTAGGAGTGGTAATTGTGCCTATTAAAATTCAGGATTCACTACCTGCCCAGAAAATTCTGGAAAATGAAAATATATTTGTAATGACGGAGTATCGTGCAATGCATCAGGATATTCGACCGCTGCATGTATTGATTTTAAACCTTATGCCGACAAAGATTGAGACAGAAACACAGCTTTTGCGTAAATTGTCCAATACACCGCTGCAGGTGGATGTGGAGTTTATGCAGACGAGCAGTTATAAGCCGACGCATGTGGCACCAAGCCATTTGGAAACCTTTTATCGTGTATTTGATGACATCAAAGACCGTAATTTTGATGGTATGATTATTACAGGAGCACCGCTTGACTATACCAAATTTGAAGATGTGGATTACTGGGATGAGTTAACAAACATTATGGAGTGGTCAAAGAAGCATGTTCATTGTACTCTTTACATGTGTTGGGCTGCATTTGCCGGTTTATATTATCACTATGGTATTGAGAGAGTCGACAGAGAGGAAAAATTATCCGGCGTGTACAAACATCGGGTGCTGAAAAAAAGTTCTCCGCTGTTTCGCGGTTTTGATGATATTTTTGACTGTCCGCAGTCACGTGCGATGACGGTAAACAGAGAAGATGTTGAGAAAATTCCGGAGCTGGAAGTGCTTGCCGTATCAGACGCAGCAGGTGTGGCGGTTATAAAAACAGAAGACAGCAGACAGTTTTTTATGACGGGACATTTGGAGTATGATTCAGATACACTGGCAAAAGAATATTTTCGTGACCTAGATAAGGGAATGAATCCGAGTATTCCGGCTAATTATTTTCCGGATGATGACCCGGAGAAAAAGCCGGTTGTCCGCTGGCGTTCTGCCGGTCAATTGTTCTACAGTAACTGGCTTAACTATTATGTATATCAGAGTACGCCATATGATGTGAGAGACATTAATAAATAAAAAGTTAATAATGAATTTTTTTAGGGAAAGAGTGTCGATTTAAGACATTCTTTCTTGTTTTTTTTAAGGTATGATGTTATAATCTGAATAGAGTGTATAACTATATAATTACATAAAAAGGAGATTTGTTATGAGGAAGTCAATTGGATTGAAAATCATGGTGCCGTTTTGTATTCTTGCAATTGTATGTGGACTGTGTTCTACATTGATTTATTCAAAGATTGCACAGATGAACCGGGCAACCAAGTCGATTAGCGACAATTACATGACGATAACGGAGAAGACAGGAGAGATGGAGTCAGATTTTATATTGCTTCAGTATAAGCTGGCTCGCTATGTGACTGCATTTGATGACGATGATTTAAAACAGTTATCAAAGGATATTAAAGAAGCCACAGAACGCATGGATAAGAATATTTCTGTTATTGCAGAGAAGAGTTCTGACAGTGGTGAAGCCGATGCTTTAAAAGACTATAAAGCTGCGTATGCAACATTTAGTGAGTCTTACCAGAAATCGAAAAAGGCAATTGATGATTATGAACTGAATGGCATGAAGAATTTGAATGAAGCGGTAGAGCCTATCTACAAGAAATTTCAGAGTGCTATTGATGACATGCAGAAGGTGAACAGCCAGAAAGTAGAGGATTCGCAGGGAGCACTTAGTGCAGCTGCATCACAGAGTACATTAGCATTTGTTGTTTTGATTGCTTTGTTGGTTGTTTCTATTGTATTCTGTATTTTAATGGTTGTAGCAACAATCCTTCGTCCAACCAAACATGCAATTCGTCACTTGAACGGTATTGTACGAAGTATTGAACAAGACCACGGTGACCTTACATCCCAGATTCAGGTAAAAACAAAAGATGAAGTGGGAACTTTGGTTGTTGGAATTAATAAGTTCATTGATTTGCTCCGCGACATTATTATGGAAATCAAATCCGATGCCGTTGAGCTGCAGGGCAATGTAGAGCAGGTGTTTAATGGTGTAAATACATCGAATGGCGATATCAAACTGGTATCTGAGGTAATGGAAAAGCTTTCTGCCGGAATGGAAGAGGTAGCAAACCATGCCGACCATCTGAATGACCAGGCAGGACGTGTTTATGAAGCAATGGAGCATATTGCCGGTGAGGCAAATAATGGTTCTGATTTCGCAAAAGAAATTAAAGACCGTGCGAATGCATTGCAGGAGAGTGGTCAGAAACGCCGTAAGATGACGGCAGAGATGGCAAGTGAAATTAATACACTGCTTCAGAGTTCTCTTGAAAAGAGTAAAGATGTTGAAAAGATTAATGTATTGACAAATGATATTTTGGAGATTTCTTCTCAGACAAACCTGCTTGCATTGAATGCATCCATTGAAGCAGCACGTGCTGGTGAGGTTGGTAAGGGATTTGCTGTAGTGGCTGATGAGATTCGTAAGCTGGCAGATTCAAGCCGTGAGACAGCGAATAACATTCAGGTAATCAGTTTGGAAGTAAATTCTTCAGTAGGAGAACTTGCAGACAATGCCAATAAGATGCTGACCTTTATCCAAAATGAGGTTATGCCGGATTATGATAATCTTGTAAATACCGGTAACCAGTATAACGACGATGCAAATCGTATTGATACATTGATGCTTCAGTTTGCTGACAGTGCAACCGCACTGAAAGATACGATGCATGAGATGGCAACACTGATACATGAGATTTCAGAGACGATTAATGATAGTTCCAATCAGGTATCCGGTGTATCAGAGTCTGTAACTACATTGACGGATAGTATGATGGATATTCAGACAAGCATTCGTGTAACAGAGGATGTAAGCCGTCGTTTGGATTCTGAAGTTGCTAAGTTTGTAACAGATGCAGATGAGGAAGGATTGACTGCAAGTGATTATGAAGATGTTGCAGAAGAATCCTATGAGGAAGCGGAAGCAGCAGAGGATGTGGAAACTGGGGTAGATGATGACGTTTATCTTACGATTTCGGACGATGCAGAGGAAAGTGAAACTGTTGACGACGAAGCAGTTGAAACGGAGACAGATGAAGTTGATGGATCTGCTGATGTAGAGGAAGATGAAGCGGCAGCATCATATGAGGATGAGGACTTCTCTGAATTTGCTGAGTTTGGTTCTACGGATGAATACGAACAGTTAGCAGAAGAAGATACCAATGAAGATGCATAAAATCTTCTGATATATCAGTGATATAAAAAGATAATAAAACAGCCTTCACATCATTGGATGGAAGGCTGTTTTATTATTTACAACAATACGGTTGTTTACTTATTATTCTTTTCTACTTCTGCCATCTTCATTGCGCGAACTTTGGTAGAAAGACCAAAGAGGTTAATGAAGCCTTCTGCATCATGATGGTCATACAAATCTCCGGTTGTAAAACTTGCAATGCTTTCATTGTACAAGCTGTATGGTGAAGTGGTTCCGGCTTTGATAATGTTTCCTTTGTACAGTTTGAATTTAACTTCGCCGGTTACATATTTCTGTGTGGACTCGATAAATGCCTGAACTGCCTCGCGGAGAGGAGAGAACCATTTGCCTTCGTAACAAATCTGAGCAAGTTTATTCCCCATATCCATTTTCAATGTTGTTGTATCGCGGTCAAGGATTAATTCTTCCAACTGCTGATGAGCTTCGTAAAGAATTGTTCCGCCAGGAGTTTCATAAACACCACGGGATTTCATTCCAACAACGCGGTTTTCTACGATATCAACAATGCCGATACCATGTTTTCCACCTAATTCATTCAGAGTGCGGATAATATCGGAAACTTTCATTTCTTTTCCGTTTACGCTCTTAGGAACGCCGGCTTCAAATGTCATAGTTACATATTCACCTTCATCCGGTGCTTTTTCCGGTGTAGTACCAAGAACCAGAAGATGATCGAAGTTAGGCTCGTTTGCCGGGTCTTCCAATTCAAGACCTTCATGGCTGATATGCCACAAGTTGCGGTCACGGCTGTAACTGGAATCTGCGGAGAATGGAAGATCAATTCCATGTGCCTTGCAGTATTCAATTTCGGATTCACGGGAATCCATTGTCCATTTATCACTTCTCCAAGCTGCAATAATTTTCAAATCAGGGGCAAGTGCTTTGATACCGAGTTCGAAACGAATCTGGTCATTTCCTTTTCCGGTAGCACCATGGCAGATAGCAGTAGCGCCTTCTTTTCTTGCAATTTCAACAAGACGTTTTGCAATAACCGGACGAGCCATCGAAGTACCAAGAAGGTATTTGTTCTCATATACGGCATGAGCCTGTACACAAGGAACTACATATTCATCACAGAACTCATCGACAACATCCTCAATGTAAAGTTTGGATGCACCACAGAACTTAGCTCTTTCTTCCAGACCGTCCAATTCTTCACCCTGTCCACAATCAATGCAGACACAGATAACTTCATAATCAAAATTCTCTTTAAGCCATGGAATAATTGCTGTTGTATCCAGGCCGCCGGAATAAGCTAAAATAACTTTTTCTTTCATAATAGAACCTCCGTATGTATTTTTTGGTATTAACCTTTTTCTAATATACACCACAAGTGAATATTATGCAAGCATAAAATCAATTATTTTCAAAGAATAACGAATAAATTCTAGTTAGGTATTGCATATTTATTGGAAAAGATGTATAATAATTGAGGTTTGTGTATAATATGTATAAATATGCATAAATGATGAATAAAAAGAGTGAGCTGCCAAAGTACGGCGGAATGGAGGATGCTATGATAAAGGCTGGAATTATCGGTGCTACAGGGTACGCAGGACAGGAATTGGTTCGATTATTATTGCAGCACAAAGAAGTTGAGATTGTATGGTATGGTTCGAGAAGCTATGTGGATAAGAAATTTAGTTCCGTTTTTGGAAATGTTTTTCAGATTGTAGAAAATATTTGTAAAAGTGATGATTTACATACTTTGGCAAAAGAGGCAGACGTGATATTTACCGCAACACCGCAGGGGTATTTGGCGGGTGTTCTGGATGACGAAATCCTTTCCCAGGCAAAGGTGATTGACTTGAGTGCGGATTACCGAATAAAAGATGTTGCGGTTTATGAAAAATGGTACGGCATCACACATAAAAGCCCTCAGTATTTGGATGAGGCTGTATACGGATTGTGTGAGTTAAACCGCAAGCAGGTTAAAAAGGCACGTTTAATTGCTAATCCGGGATGCTATCCAACCTGTTCAACACTTTCGATTGCACCGCTTGCAAGAGAAGGACTGATTGATATGGATACTTTAATTATTGATGCAAAATCCGGAACATCAGGGGCAGGAAGAGGTGCAAAAGTTCCAAATCTTTACTGCGAAGTAAATGAGAATATTAAGGCATATGGAGTAGCCACGCACCGCCACACACCGGAGATTGAAGAACAGCTTTCCTATATTAGCGGAAAAGATGTTACGCTTAATTTTACTCCGCATTTGATTCCAATGAACCGTGGTATTTTGGTTACGGCATATGCAAAATACAAAGAAGGTGTGACAAAAGAGCAGATTCGAGAGGCTTATGTGAAAGCATATCAAGATGAATATTTTGTGCGCGTGCTGGATGAGGGTGTGTGTCCGGAGACCAAATGGGTTGAGGGAAGCAACTTTGTCGATGTAAATGTAAAAGTTGACGAGCGCACGCATCGCGTGATTATGATGGGAGCAATGGATAATATCACAAAAGGTGCTGCCGGACAGGCAGTTCAAAACATGAATCTGATGTTTGGATTTGATGAGGCAGAGGGGCTCCGGCTTGTACCGATGGTTCCGTAAAGGAGGAAAATATGATGAATACAATAGAAGGCGGCGTTACAGCAGCAAAAGGATTTATGGCGGCGAGCGCAGAGGCAGGAATTAAATATAAAAACCGTACAGATATGGCCCTTGTCTATACAGAAAGCCCGGCGGTCTGTGCAGGAACTTTTACAACGAATGTAGTAAAGGCAGCACCGGTTTGGTGGGATAAAGAAATTGTTGAGAGCAAAAAGGATGTTCATGCGGTCGTATTGAATAGTGGAATTGCCAATGCCTGTACCGGAGGCGAAGGTAAAGAAATTAATGAGTACATGGCTTCACAAATTGCAGAGGCACTTGGCGTTTCGACAAAAGAGGTTTTGACAGCTTCAACCGGCGTTATCGGAATGCAGATAAAAAAAGAACCGATACAAAAAGGTGCAAAACTTTTAAAGGATGCACTGGCAGATACAAAAGAAGCAGGTCTGCTTGCGGCTAAGGCAATTATGACAACGGACACTGTTCCGAAGGAAGCGGCAGCCAGTTTTGAGGTGGACGGAGTAACCGTAACAGTTGGTGGCATGAGCAAAGGTTCCGGTATGATTCACCCGAATATGGCAACGATGCTTAGCGTTACGACAACAGATGCAAAAATTTCACATGATTTACTGCAGGAAATGGTTTCCGAAATTGTGTCAGATAGTTTTAATATGATTTCGGTTGACCGCGATACATCAACAAATGATACATATCTGGTGCTTGCCAATGGCGAATCCGGTGTTGAAATCAAAGCAGGAACGAATGGATATGTAAAATTCAAAGAGGCACTGAGTTTTGTTGCAACGGATTTGGCAAAACAGATGGCAGCGGACGGAGAAGGCGCTACGAGGCTGATGGAAGTAAGAGCAGTTCACTGTAAGAATAAAGAAGAGGCAAAGATTTTTAGTAAATCGGTTGTGACTTCAAACCTCGTGAAAGCAATGGTGTTTGGCAAGGATGCGAACTGGGGACGTGTTTTGTGCGCACTGGGGTATTCCGGTGCAGACTTTGACCCGGATGTAATCGATTTGATTTTAGAAGCTGAGGATGAGCAGATTGTTTTAGTAAAAGATGGTGTGCCGACAGATTACAGTGAAGATGAGGCGACTATTTTATTAGGAAAAGATGCAGTTACATTTATTTGCGACATGAAGCAGGGGGATGCATCGGCAATTGCCTGGGGATGCGATTTGACTTATGATTATGTAAAAATAAATGGCGATTACAGAAGTTAGAGAGGACAAAAAGATGGAAGATAAGATGAAAGAAGTTGTACTTAAGGCGGAAACGCTGATTGAGGCACTGCCTTATATCCGTGATTTCAACGGAAAAAAAGTAGTTGTAAAATACGGCGGAAGCGCTATGCTGGATGAAAAATTGCAGGAATCAGTGATTAAAGATGTTGCTTTGTTGAAACTGGTTGGCATGCAGCCGATTATTGTTCACGGCGGCGGAAAAGAAATTAGCAAATGGCTTGGCTATATGGGAAAAGAGAGTGAATTTGTAGAAGGACTTCGTGTGACAGATGCCGATACGATTGAAGTGGCAGAAATGGTTTTAAATAAGGTAAATAAGCATTTAGTCCAGATGATGGAGAAACTTGGCGTAAAGGCAGCCGGCATCAGTGGAAAAGACGGCGGCACAATGCTCTGTGAGAAAAAAACAGCCGGTGGAAGAGATATCGGTTTTGTGGGAAAAGTAAAATCTGTTAATTCCGATTTAATTGACACTTTGATTGCCAAAGATTTTATTCCGATTATTGCGCCGATTGGTATGGATGAAAATTATCAGGCATATAACATTAATGCTGATGATGCGGCAAGTGCAGTTGCAAAGTGTATTCATGCAGAAAAACTGGCATTTATGACAGATATTGAGGGTGTCTGCAAAGACCCGAAAGATCCGGAAACATTGATTTCTGTATTGACAACTGATGAGGCAAAACAGTTGATTGAGGATGGAACCATTGGCGGTGGTATGATTCCGAAAATAAGAAACTGTGTAGAAGCGGTAGAAGAAGGTGTAAGCCGTGTCCATATTCTGGACGGACGCAGACAGCATTGTCTGTTACTTGAGTTCTTTACCAAAAAAGGTATTGGTACAGCAATTATTGATAACCACACAACATTGTATCCGCATGAGCAGGATTAGGAAGGAGCATGTGATATGAAACAGATGATAGATGAATCAGAGAAGTATTTAGTTCATTCGTATAACCGTTATCCGGTTGTGTTAGATCATGGAGATGGTGTGAAATTATACGATACAGACGGAAAAGAATATTTGGATTTTGGTGCCGGAATTGCCGTTTGTGCATTGGGCTATGGAGATAAGGAATACACAGATGCTTTGAAAGCACAGATTGATAAAGGAATTCATTTTTCTAACTATTTTTATTCGGAGCCATTATTGCAGGCAGCGAAAGGTCTTGCAAAGGCAACCGGACTTGACCGTGTATTTATGGCAAACAGCGGTACGGAAGCCAATGAGGGCGCTTTGAAAATGGCACGAAAATATGCCGTTATGCAGGGACATGAAAATCGTCATGAGATTATCTCGATGAATAAAGCATTTCACGGACGAAGCATGGGAGCATTGTCCGTTACCGGTACGGCAAAATACAGAGAGCCTTTTGAACCGATGTTACAGGGTGTTACATTTGCTGATTACAACGATTTCGAGAGTGTAAAAGCAGCGGTTACAGAAAATACATATGCCATCATTGTGGAAGCCGTTCAGGGCGAAGGTGGAATTTATCCTGCAAACGCTGAATTTTTACAGGGAATCCGTAAATTGTGTGATGAAAATGATATCGTTATGATTTGTGATGAAATTCAGTGTGGTATGGGACGTTCCGGTAAGATGTTTGCGTACCAGAAATATAATATTGTACCGGATATTGTGACGATGGCAAAGGGAATCGGAAATGGTATTACAGTAGGTGCAATCGCGGCAAAAGAAGAAGTGGCAAAATGTCTCGTGCCGGGAGATCATGGTACAACATTTGGCGGGAATCCACTTGCCTGCGCAGCAGTAGCAAAGACATTGGAAATTTTTGAAAAGAGAGAAATTCCAAACCATGTAGAAGAAGTTGGAGAGTATCTTAGTGAATGTCTGCAGAAATTGGTGGAGAAAAAAGAAATTGCTGTTGAGACACGTGGTATGGGACTGATGCGTGGCTTGGAACTTTCCGTTCCTGCCGGTCCTTATATTACAAAGGCATTGGAAAAAGGCGTCATTTTTATGAGCGCAGGCGCAAATGTTATTCGTTTTATTCCGCCGCTTATTATTGAAAAAAGCGATGTGGATAAAATGATTGCGATTTTAGATTCTGTACTGGATGATTAAAAATGGATGAATAATTGCACCTTTCTTGGGAAGACTTTACGGTAGAATCGTTTACCGTGAAGTTACTAAGGAGGTGCTTTTATGTTGGGGATTTTAGTGGCTGCCATTTCAGGTGCCATTATGAGTGTACAGGGTGTATTTAATGCGGAAGTGACCAAACAGACGAGTATCTGGCTGTCATCTGCATTTGTACAGATTAGTGCATTTGTGGTCTGTGTACTGGCTTGGTTTATTACCGGAAGAGATGGTGCAATCAGCAGTTTGTGGCATGTTTCGCCTAAATATATGCTGTTAGGTGGAGCGCTGGGGGCTTTTATTACTTATACGGTAATTTACAGCATTAATGCGATTGGTCCTGCCCGTTCTGCGATGTTTATTGTGTCGGTTCAGATCGTCATGTCGTATCTGATTGAACTTTTTGGGCTGTTTGGGATTGATAAACAGCCGTTTGAGTGGAGAAAGTGTATTGGTGTAGCTGCGATTGTTGCTGGAATTGCCATTTTCAAGTGGAAGTAAAAAATAAGTAAATTTGCCATTGTAAAAATGGAATAACATTGGTAAAATAGTTAAGTAGCACTCTTTTTTTCCGGCCAGAAAGGAAAGAGTGATGAAAGATAACAAAAATAAGTTAAAAATGGTTCTCTTGATTGGAGCTTTCTTTTTATGCGGTGTTTTGTATTTTTCGCTAAATGCCGGTTCTAAAAAAGAAGCAGTTGTGACGGAATCGTTTGCTGATCAGTCGGGAGAAACAAAGGGTAAAAAAGAAACATCGGATTCAAAAACAGAAGCTGTGGTGTATATTTACATATGTGGCGAAGTGAAGAATCCGGGAGTATATACTTTTGCAAAAGAACCTCATTTTATCGATGTTGTGGAAAAAGCAGGCGGCTTTACCAAAAAAGCAGATAAACTTTCTGTTAATTTAGCAGAGGTTGTCAAGGATGGAACACAACTTACGATTGAAAAGAAGAGGAAAAGGAAAGCCGCGCAAGAGGAACAAAGTTCCCACGGAATGGCATCAGCAGATGAAGCGGGTAAAATTAATCTGAATACCGCTTCCGCAGAACAACTGATGAAATTAAGCGGGATAGGGGAATCCAAAGCAGCACAGATTATTTCCTACCGGGAAAAAAACGGTGCGTTTAAGAAAATTGAGGACATTATGAACATTACCGGAATTAAAGAAGGAGTGTTCGGAAAAATCAAGGATGATATTACAGTATAACTGTAAAATTTGTGGAGGCAGAGCAGATGGCAAAAAAAGTCTTAGTAGTGGATGATGAAAAATTAATTGTGAAAGGAATCCGTTTCAGCTTAGAGCAGGATGGAATGGAAGTGGACTATGCATATGATGGAGAGAGTGCTTTAGAGGCGGCTCACGAAAAAAAATATGATATTATTTTGTTAGATGTGATGTTACCAAAGATGTCAGGGTTTGAAGTTTGTCAGCAGATTCGGGAATTTTCAGATGTTCCGATTATTATGCTTACAGCAAAAGGCGACGACATGGATAAGATCCTTGGACTCGAATATGGAGCTGATGATTACATTACGAAACCATTTAATATTTTAGAGGTTAAGGCGAGAATTAAGGCGATTATTCGACGAAGCAGTAAGAAAAATCATAAAGAATCCGATGGACTGGAAGTTTATGGAAGCCTTAAGGTGGATTCGATGGGTAAACGTGTTTATATCAAGGATAAGGAAATTAGTCTGACAACACGTGAGTATGAATTATTGAGTCTTTTGGTTCGTAATCCGAGAAAGATTTACAGCAGGGATAATCTGCTTCATGAAGTATGGGGAGCTGCTTATCCGGGGGATGCAAGAACCGTGGATGTTCATATCCGAAGACTTCGTGAAAAAATAGAAGAGACACCAAGTGATCCGGCATTTATACATACAAAATGGGGTGTTGGTTATTATTTCGAGAATAAAGAGTAAAATTCAAATTTTTAAAAGCCTGCGGGCACAAAGCATGGCCGTATTGATTCTGATAGGAATCATTCCGCTCGTTGTATTTACGTTGATTTTTATCAATACATACCGGGCAAAGGCTATTTCACAACGTATCAACGAATTGCAGACGCGAGGTTCCATTATATGTAACCTTGTTGTTTCTTCTGCTTATTTTACCAGTGATTCAGGGGCAGAAGTAGATTCTGAACTGACACAGGTTGCGGATATTTTTGGAGGCCGTATTTTGATTGCGGATTCTGATTTGAATATAACCCGTGACACATATGGGTTAGAAGAAGGTAAAGTAATTCTTTTGGAGGAAGTTGTCCGGTGTGTCAACGGTGCAGACAGCAAATTTGTAAGCCAGAGTGAAAACATGGTAGAACTGGTCCTTCCGGTGCATAATCCGGAGAGCAATTCGATTGATGGTGTTGTCGTAATGAATTTTTCGCTGAACAGTGTGAACACTCTGTATGATTCGATGCAGTCGATTGCTATTACGCTCGTATTGGTGCTTGGACTTATTATTCTTGTGATTTCTGTTTTGTATTCCGGTCAGGTTGTAATGCCTATGAAGGAAGTAGCCGGCTCGATTGCGATGATTTCTTCCGGTGATTTTAATGAGACGATGCAGATAACCGGATATTCGGAAGCAGAGGATATTTCGGATAAATTTAATTCAATGCTTAGTGTGCTGCAGAATCTGGAAGATGCAAGACAGGAATTTGTGTCGAATGTCTCACATGAGTTGAAGACACCGATTACGTCGGTTAAAGTTTTAGCAGAATCTTTGATTGGACAGGAAAATGTTCCGGTTGAACTTTATCAGGAATTTATGGTGGACATTAATGAAGAATTGGAGCGAATGAATAAAATTATCAATGATTTGCTTACCCTTGTAAAAATGGATAAAAATGCATCGGAAGTCAATATTTCCGAGGTCAATATTAATGAATTTCTCGAAGCAATTTTGAAACAGCTTCAGCCGATTGCGGATAAGCGGAATATTGAGATGATTTTTGAAAGTGTTCGTTCTGTTACAGCACAGGTGGATGAAGTAAAATTGGCTATGGCATTTCGCAATCTGATTGAAAATGCGATTAAGTATAATTACGATAATGGCTGGGTTCGTGTTTCTTTGAATGCAGACCATAAATTCTTTTATTTGAAGGTGTCGGATTCCGGGGTTGGTATTCCGGAAGAATTGCAGGATAGTATTTTCGAGCGTTTTTATCGTGTGGATAAGGCACGTTCCAGAGAAACCGGTGGAAACGGCTTAGGACTTGCAATTACGAGAAATGCAATTTTATTGCACCGTGGCTCAATTAAAGTTCACAGTATAGAACAACAGGGAACTACGTTTGCCGTACGAATTCCTCTGATGTATTCGGAATAGGAGGCTGCTATGAAAAAGATTATAATTTCCATGTTTCTTATTATGGCGGCGGGAATTTTAGTTTCTTGTGGAAAAAGTAAGGAAGAAATGGATTCATATTTGGTTTATTATCTGAATCAGGATATGACAGGACTTGTAGAAGGGACGATGGAATCTCCTCATAAAAAAAAGGATACGAACGCAGTTGTTGCCGATTTATTAAAACAGCTTCAGACTACGGGGGAGGATGCCAACTTAAAGAGTCCGATTAGTGAAAATGTAGATGTATTAGATTTTGAACTGAAAAATCATCAGATGTCAATTTCTTTTTCTGCTGCGTATTATGAGAGAAGCGGCGTGGAAGAGACATTGTCCCGTGCAGCAATTGTGGAAACATTATGCCAGTTAGATGAGATTCATTATGTGGAATTTTATGTAGAAGACCAGCCACTCATGCTTTCGGGAAATGCCGTAGGACCGATGAGTGCCGATGATTTTGTGCAGAATCTGGATGCTTTGGGAAAGGAACAGAGCAGACAGGTTACGTTGTATTTATCGAACCGCACAGGAGATAAACTGCGTGCGGTAACGACATCGGTAACTTACAATGCGGCAACACCGTTGGCGGAACTTCTGATTAATCAATTGATTCAGGCAGATGAAGTGATAGCCGGACAAAAAGGGAAATTAAAGGATGTCAAACCGGCAATTCCAAAGGAAACGGTAGTGAATCACATAACAATACGCGACCAGATTTGTTATGTGGATTTGGGAAGCGGATTTAATGATTTGCTGGCAGAAATCAGTAGTGAGGTAACAGTGTATTCAATTGTAAATACATTGTGTGAACTTTCTAATGTCAACCGGGTACAATTTACCATTGATGGTGAGGCACAGGAGCAGTACGGGGAGATGAATTCGTTCCATTCAGTATTGGAGCGGAATTTAAATCTTGTGGAAACGGTAAATGAGAAATAGAACATGAAATAAAAAGGGAGGAATCGGGTGAGGAGAAGACCACTTTGTGTGGTATTGGTATGCATGATTTTGGGGATTCTTTGTAATGCGTGGATAAATACAAAGGAACCGGTTTCTTATGAGCGGGAGTCGATTCATTTTCTTTGCGAACTTGAAGAATTTGTAAAAAAAGATAATGGATATACGCTTGTCGTTCGTGACGTAAAAGGGGAGAATTCATTTTCGTGCAAAAAAATAAAATTATATGCAAATGAGAATACGGCGATGCCAAAGGAGCTGCATATTGGTAATCTTTTGGCGGTCACAGCCTCCATCCATTCGTTTGAGAAACCGGGAAATCCCGGACAATTTGATGAATATAAATACAACACGGAATTAGGAATTACCGCGCAGGGATTTGCCGGTAAAATAGAAATAAAAAAGAATACGGTTAAAAATCCGGAAGATTTTCTGCATCGATTGAGAAATCAGTTACAAGATGTGGTTTCTTTGTGCTGTGATGAAAAAACAGCGGGGATTGTATCCGCAATGGTTTTGGGCGATAAAAGCGGGTTGTCTGATGAAGTGAAACAGTTGTATCAGGAGAATGGAATTGCACATGTGCTTGCCATATCCGGACTGCATATTTCACTCATTGGTGCCAGCCTGTTTTTTGTACTGCGCAAATATTTTATGCCAATGCAGGGAGCGGCCGTTGTAACCATGGTGCTTTTGTTCCTTTATGGTATTTTGACCGGCTTTTCCATTTCGACACAGCGGGCAGTTATCATGATGGGATGTATGCTTTTGGCAAGACTTGCCGGAAGACATTATGATGGATTGAGTGCACTTTCGTTCAGTGCGATATGTCAGCTCTTGATTCATCCTATGGTATTGTTCCAGACCGGTTTTTTGCTTTCTTATGGAACGGTGCTCGGAATCTATGTTTTTGTGGATGTGTTCTGTGATGCGTGGGAAAGTAAAAATCCGATTTGGATGGCAGTTGCCGGAACGGCTGGTATTGAGCTTGTTACACTTCCTATTCTTTTGACGGCTTATTATGAATTTTCAATTTTAAGTATTGTCGCCAATGTACTGTTTCTGCCGTTTATGGGAGGAATTCTTGTGACTTCACTTGCTGGAATCGGACTGGGGAGTATTACCATTTTTGCAGGAAAATTCTGCTTTGGATTTGCACATTTTTGTTTTATGTTATTTGAGTGGATTGGAAATTTGTTTGTAAAGATTCCGGGGGCTGTTGTTATTACAGGAAAACCGACAGACTGGCAGGTGTTCTTGTATTATGGATGTGGTGTTTTGTTTTTATTTTTGCAGAAATGGAAACAGAAGAAAATATTTTTATTGACTCTTGCCTTTGGCGTTTTTGTATTATTTCTGCCGGTTCATAATAATTTTGATTTGCAGATTACCAATCTGGACGTCGGTCAGGGAGATTGCAGCTGCATCCGCACAAAAAATCATACGTTTTTAATTGATGGAGGTAGTTCTGATGTAAATAAAGTAGGAAAATACCGTATGATTCCTTTTCTGAAATCGCAGGGAATTTCTTATGTGTCGTATCTTTTTTTGACGCACAGTGACAAAGACCATACTAATGGTGCCGTCGAATGGCTGTGTGCTGCCAATCAGATGGGAGTAAAAATTGGAACCGTAATTCTACCGAAATTAAATGAAAAAGAGGAGGCGTACTGTACGCTGTTAGACGAACTCCGAAATAAAGGATGCAATCTTATGTTTATGCAGCGTGGCGATACGGTAACAATTGATGAGTTACGAATATCCTGTCTGCATCCATATCCGGATTATGAATGGAAATCAGTGAATGATTCTTCGCTTGTTTTGAAGGTGAATTATCAGAATTTTACAGGATTATTTACCGGAGATTTAGAGGAAGCGGGGGAGAAAGAAATCATCAATAAACTTTCCCATGTAAATTATTTGAAAGTTGCGCATCATGGCAGTAAGGGAGCGAGTTCAGAGGCTTTTCTTGAGCAGGCAAAACCAGATGTTTCCGTTATTTCGTGTGGAAAAAAGAACCGTTATGGACATCCGCACAAAGAGACGTTGAAACGTCTTGAAAATATAGGTTCTAAGGTATACCGGACGGATAAAGAAGGGGCGGTATCCATTGAATATCAAAACGGGAAATGGTACCTTTCTTTGTGGAAAAAAGAAAGTGGTAAAAAACGCTTGCTAAGTGACTGGTGATTATATTACAATAACGGTTATAGGAGGAATTACAAATGAACTTTTTAGAGGAACGGATTCAAAAAGATGGAGTAGTAAAAGAAGGAAATGTATTAAAAGTGGATAGTTTTCTGAATCACCAGATGGACATCGAATTATTTGAAAAAATGGGTGAAGAATGGAAAAGCCGTTTTGCCGGAAAACCGATTAATAAGGTAGTAACGATTGAGGCGTCCGGAATTGGAATTGCGTGTATTGTTGCTAAATATTTTGGAACGCCGGTTGTTTTTGCCAAGAAATCAAAAAGCATCAATATTGATGGTGATATGTATGTGGCAGAAGTGGAGTCATTTACTCATAAATGCAAAAATCAGGTAATTGTATCAAAGAAATTTTTATCACCGGATGACCATGTGTTAATTATTGATGATTTTTTAGCAAATGGATGTGCCCTGCAGGGGCTGATTTCGATTGTAAATAGCGCCGGGGCAACGGTTGAGGGAATTGGTGTTGCGATTGAAAAAGGATTCCAGATTGGCGGACAGACTATTAGAAATCTTGGTTATCAGTTGGAATCACTGGCAATTGTGGATGCCATGGATGCAGAGACCGGTTCGATTACATTTCGTGAGCAATAATTACACAGGAGAAAGAGGATAAAATGAATAAAGAGAAAAAAACAAAAGCTTCCATTGACAATATTTATACATTAAATGGTAAAGTGCCGCTTGGTCATGCCGTGCCGTTTGGATTACAGCATATTTTAGCGATGTTTGTGGCAAACATTGCGCCAATTATTATTGTGGCAAACGCCTGCAAATTATCAAATGGGCAGATTGCTATGTTGATTCAGAGTGCTATGCTGATTGCCGGAATCGGTACGTTAATACAGTTGTTTCCAATTTGGCGTGTTGGTTCGGGACTGCCGATTGTAATGGGAATTAGTTTTACGTTCGTATCCATTTTGTGTTTTATTGGAACAACTTACGGATATGAGACGATTGTGGGTGCCGTTTTGGTCGGTGGTATTTTAGAAGGAACGCTGGGATTATTTGCAAAGTACTGGCTGAAGTGGATTTCACCGATTGTAGCAGCGAGTGTTGTTACTGCAATTGGTTTTTCTCTGCTGTCGGTTGGTTCTGCTTCGTTTGGCGGCGGAAGTGGAAGTGAGAACTTTGGTTCGGTGCAGAACTGGATTATCGGAACCGTGACGTTACTTAGCTGTATTTTGTTTAATCTATTTGCCAAATCTTATTTTAAACAGTTGTCGGTTTTGTTCGGACTTGTGGTTGGATATATTCTGGCGGTTTGTATGCATCAGGTGGATTTTTCCGCACTTGCAAATACGTCGATTATTGCATTTCCGCATATTATGCCATTTAAGATGGAGTTTAATTTAAATGCCATTGTATCGGTTACATTAATTTTTCTTGTGTCGGCAACGGAGACGATTGGAGATACATCGGCACTTGCCTCATCCGGGTTAAACCGTGACGTGACGGTGAAGGAGACAACAGGTTCGATTGCCTGTGATGGTTTTGTTAGTGCGTTATCTGCCTGCTTTGGCTGTCTGCCGATTACTTCTTTCAGCCAGAATGTTGGTCTTGTGGCAATGACAAAAGTTGTGAACCGGTTTGCTATTGCGACTGGCGCGGTGATTATGATTTTGGCAGGTATCTTTCCGATTTTCGGTGCTGTGCTTGCAACGCTTCCGGATTCCGTCCTTGGCGGATGTACGATTATGATGTTTGGTACAATTGTAGTCAGTGGTATCCAGATGATTGGAAAATGTGGATTTACCCAGAGAAACATTACCATAGCTGCGTTGTCCTTAAGCGTGGGAATCGGTTTTACCCAGGTGCCGGAGATTTTTGCGATTTTTCCTCAGATTGTGCAAAATGTATTTGCTCAGAACTGCGTAGCAGTAGTCTTTTTAGTGGCTGTAATTCTCAATCTGGTACTGCCGAAAAATATGGAAGCAAAAGTTTGAAAATCTTAAAGACAAGTCGTTGTTTTTTTGATATAATGTTACTGCAAACAGAAATGATTACTTTTGGAGGTTATTAAATTATGGAACAGATTAAAAATCCTGTATTGCCGGGTTTTAATGCGGACCCGTCAATCATTCGTGTCGATGACACGTATTATATTGCAAATTCTACATTTGAGTGGTTCCCAGGGGTTCGCCTGCACGAGTCCAAAGATATGGTTCACTGGAAACTGCTGCCATCGGCATTGTCAACAACGACACTGCTTGATATGAAAGGAAATCCGTCTTCAGGCGGTATCTGGGCACCGGATCTTTCTTATGCGGATGGTAAGTTCTGGCTTGTTTACACAGATGTTAAAGTAACCGAGGGACCATTCAAAGATATGGTAAACTACATTACGACAGCAGAAGATATTCATGGTCCTTGGTCTGACCCAATTCGTGTGAATGGTGTTGGTTTTGATGCTTCGTTATTCCATGATGATGACGGAAGAAAATATCTCGTTCAGCAGACATGGGATCACAGAGAGTATCACCATGCATTTGATGGCATTACATTGACAGAATTTGATACAGATACGATGCAGTTAAAACCGGAGACAGCAAGAAATATTTACAATGGTACAGAGGTGAAATTGGTCGAGGGACCTCACTTGTACAAAATTAATGGATATTATTATTTGTTTGCTGCTCAAGGCGGAACAGTATATACTCATCAGGAAGTGGTTGCCCGTTCCAAAACACTTGATGAATTAAGTTTTGAGACAGAACCGGATGGTCCATTTATCACAAACTTTGATACACCATATTTGGAAATCCAGAAACAGGGACATGGCGCACTTGTTGATACACCAAGTGGTGAGTGGTATTATGCAAGTCTTTGCGGACGTCCATGGACTCATGAAAATCAGTGCTGCATTGACCCACGTGGTTACTGTACTCTTGGACGTGAGACAGCGATTCAGAAAGTATACTGGGATGAAGAAGGCTGGCCTCGTATTGAAGGCGGCCACGGCGGAAAGGTTCTTGTAGATGCACCGAAAGATGCAATTAAAACAGATGCACCGCTTGACCATTCCATGCATGATGAATTTGATACTGAAAAATTACATAATGAGTGGAATACCCTTCGTGTTCCATTTACGGATGCAATGGGAACGACAGGAGATGGCAAACTGACTCTCCGCGGACAGGGTTCTCTGAGCAATAAACATGAACTGTCACTGGTCGCAAAACGCTGGCAGGCATTTAACTTTGATGCTTCTGTAAAAGTAAGTTACAATCCATTTTCCTATCAGCAGATGGCAGGACTTACCAACTTCTATAATGACAAGCATTGGTCCTTTGCATTTATCACATGGAATGAGAAAAATGGACGTGTCATCGAAGTGGCCCAGTGTAACCGTGGCGGCTATACATCATTCCTCCGCGATGATGCAATTCCGGTACCGGATGGCGCAGATGTATGGTTCCGCACAAAAGTTAGAAAACAGACTTACACCTACGAATATTCATTTGATGGTGAGAATTACAAAGAAATTCCGGTAACTTTAGACGCATCCATTTTATCGGATGATTATGTACTGCAGAGCTATGGCGGATTCTTCACCGGTGCATTTGTTGGTATGGCATGTGTTGATTATGCCGGATACAATACGGTTGCAGAGTTTAGAAGTTTTGATTACAAAGAGTATGAAGACTAATTAGAAATTTGTAAAAGCGAGTCGGTCACAAAAATGCTGACCGGCTCGTATTTTTGAGAGGAGTCAGATATGCTTCGCATTGAGGATGAGTTAAAGAATAATCAAATATCCCGTTTCCAGCTTTTATATGGCGAGGAGCGATACATGGTTCAGTATTATCGGAATCAGTTGATTGAAAAACTATCGAATCCGGATGATGAGATGAACCGCACATTTTTTCGTGATAAACCGGAGCCATCCCAGATTGCCGAGGCGGCTCAGATTCTTCCATTTTTTGCTGAAAACCGTTTGATTGTTGTAGAGGACAGTGGGTATTTTAAAAGCAGCAGCGATATGGCAGATTATGTGGAATCATTTCCGGAGACCACTTATATCATTTTTGTGGAGCGCGAGATTGATAAGCGCAACCGTCTTTTTAAGTGGATAAACAAAAATGGCTGTGTGACCGAGTGTACAAGACAGCCGGAACATATGTTGAAACGGTGGATTGCCGGTTATATGAAAAAAGCAGGGAAAAGCATTTCAACAAAGGGTGCCGAGCGGTTGATTGAGCGAGTGGGAACGGATATGGAAATGCTCAGCAATGAACTTGAAAAATGCATCGGCTACGTAGGTGAAAGTAAATTGATTGATGTGCCGGAAGTAGATGCTATTTGTTCGGGAGTAACGGTTTCCAAGATGTTTGACATGATTGATGCCGTGGCACTTGGCGAGAAAAACCGTGCGATGAAATTGTACGAAGATTTGTATACCAACAAGGAATCGCCGATGTCTATTTTATTTATGTTTTCGCGTCACATCAACATCTTACTTCAGGTGAAGGAGTGTAAAAACCGCGGACTTCGCTCAGGAGAAATTGCAAAAAAATGTGGGGTTCCTCCGTTTACAATTCCTAAGTATGAAAAACAGGCGGCACTTTTCAAACGCAGTAAATTACTGGCGATGCTGCAAACCAGATTGGAGTTGGAAGAGCAGTTTAAATCCGGTAAATTGTCGGACCAGTTAGCAGTGGAATTGTTTTTAATTGAGGCACTTAATGGGGAGTAGAAAAGTTGTAATTTTCTATTGACAAATTACCTTATTCTGATAAAATGGAATATGTTGTGGAGACGTATCGAAGTGGTCATAACGAGAACGACTCGAAATCGTTTTGCCTTCACGGGCACATGGGTTCGAATCCCATCGTCTCCGTTTTTTATTCCCTCGCTGTGTGCGGGGGATTTCTTTTTTTAACAAATAAGTATATATACTTTTGGAAAAATGGTATATTAGGTTTATACTTTCTGTTTCATGCGGCAGAATATGCAAGGGGATGAGATATTTGAAACAATTGAAAAAAGGAAAAATAAAAGGTATTGTACGGGCTTATCGTTTTCCTATTTTATTTGGAATTATTTTTGCCTGTATGCTTGTTTATTTTGTGCGTCCTTCTCAGATAGAGGGGGAAAGTAAAGTGATTTAGCTGTCTGGTAAGGCAGAAAAACTTTGTTTCTTTCGCTATAATGTGGTATGATAATAGTAACATTATTTTGATGGGAGCAGGGGCTTCAGAACGGAGGTTGCTATGGATAAAGTGAAAAAGTGGGTTGTTGATTTGGCAGATCCTATGCTGAAAGCGTATATTAATTATGGACATGGGCTTGAGGAGGACGGCGTTTCGGTGACGGCAAAAGGCATTGAGTTTTTGGCAGAATTTGAACCTGGTCTGTATCCGATGTATGCGATTGAATTAAGAGAGTATGTGGAACATATGGGAATTGCAATTGAGGATGTTCAGGAAATTCATTTGGTGGCGGCTGCGTATGATGAAAATGAGGAAGAAATTGATTTTTCCATTGAATATGAAAAATGTGCACTTGTTTCTGAGGATGAATTAAATGGTTACAGTAATTCGGACATTTTACCAACGACAAATTATAAGGTTATTGGTTCAAAGGAAATTACAAAAATCAAGCTTATGGATTACAATGGATACAAAGCAGATGGAGTTTCTCTTTCGGATCATGAGCTTCACGATGCAGTGGGGATTAACATTCAGTTTACGAATGGCGAATTTAGCAGGATTCGTAAATTGATTCTTTTAAAAATGGAGTTGCTACTGCCGGAAGATGAATGGCCGGAGCATTTCCGGGAAAAAACGGTTAGACAGGAAACGATTGCGGAACCGAAAGTATTGGTTGCGGATTTGGAGGATAAAGACATTATTGGTTACATGAATCTTGGCAGTGGTCTTGTCGAGAGTGGCGTAAATAAACTCGATGGTCTGATGCTTTTTGAAAATGAATACGATGAGGAAGTTAGTTGTATGATTGCGATTGATTTCAGCCAGTATTTGTTAAAAAAGGGAATTCGTATACAGGATGTCACCTCATTTGAGATTCAATTTGGTGTATATGATGCTTCCGGAACAGAACTTGATTTTGAGGGGGATTATCAGAAATGTGCCTTTGTTTCTGCTGAAGCGCTGAATGGCTACAGTGATTCCGATATTTTAGATAAAGGAAACTATAAGTTGATTGGTTCGAAGAAACACACGGTATTTGATTTAACAGAATATAATGGTTCCATGCCACACAAACTGGAAGAGGGCGTCGGCTTTAACATTCAGATTCTGAATGGCGAGCGGAGTCAGACCAAATATGTATCATTAAATAAATTGAAATTTAACTATAACTAAAATTACAGGAATGTCAGCCAAAAAGCGAACATGAGACATTTGTAACCTTACCATTTTATGCTTAATTCAGTATAATGAAACGGATTTATATGAAATTAAGAAAGGAGATGGTTAAGGTGAATGATAAAATTTGTAAAGGAAGGAAATGTTTCATCGTTAGCATGCTTTTTATGCTGACATTCTTTTTCTCCATAGGGTTTATGGAGCAGTCATCAAAAGCAGACACAGTTAATTATTCAGAAGGTGATTTTTCCTATCAATTAACACAGGAAACAAAAACAGCAACATTGCAAAAGTATACAGGAATATCACAAAGTGTAACAATACCTTCTCGGATTGATTGGGATGGGGCAAGTTATAATGTTACTGTTATTGGACAGAATGCGTTTCGGGATAACACGACAATTACGTCCATAAATATTCCGAAAGGTGTTTTGGAGATTGATAATTATGCTTTTTATGGATGCAGTGCGCTTTCTTCAGTGAAACTTCCCACAAATTGCCAGCTTGGGAAATACATTTTCTATGAGTGTGATTCATTAAATGAGATATCAATTCCAGAAGGTACAACATCGATTTACGACACATATCCACTGGATGATGACAAAGAAGTGGACCAGAAAAATGATGGTGCCTGTCTTGCCGGAGGTGCAATTGAAAAAATTACATTTGAGTCCGGCGTTACAAAAGTACCCTCACATTTGTGTGAGGGGTTGACCCAGCTAAAAACAATTGAATGGGGCAATGTTGCGTCACTGGGATATCATGCGTTTAACCGCTGCGAAAGTTTAACCACGATTGAACTTCCGGAGAAGATTACAACATTACCGCGACTGGCATTTGGCGGTTGTAAAGCCCTTACAAGTGTTACGATAAAAGGAAAATTAACTTATTTGGGAGAAATGGCATTTAATAATTGTTCTAAAATGTCTAAGTTTACGCTAAAATATCCGGAGGAATTAAAAACCGTATATAAAGATGTATTTGCAAACTGTTCGGAGTTGACTGAACTGCCGATTGGAAAAGATAAGACACCAAATCTTACCTATATTGGTTCGAGGGCATTCCGTGAGTGTACGATTGATACGGTAACACTTCCGGAGGGCTTAACCTTTATTGGCTGCAGTGCATTTGCAGGATGTAAAAATTTGAAAAGTATTAATATTCCAAAATCTGTACAGCATATTGCATCGAATGCGTTTATGGACTGTGAAAAGTTAGACCATGTTGTGTTCCCGGAAGATGGGAAATTTACAGTATCCGCAGCAGATTATGATGGCACAAACCGTTATGAGAATGATGAGGATAAGTATTCCGGCGGTTTGTTCTGGGGATGTAAGTCTTTGAGTTCATTTACGATTCCGGATAGCTGGACGGCAGTTCCAGGGACTATGTTTAAGGACTGCAGTGCATTAACTTCAGTTCATATTCCGGATAACGTAACATTTATTGGAAACAGTGCATTTGGAGAAACAACAAATTTAACATCTATTTTACTTCCGTCGAAATTAATTTGTATTGATGGGCAGGCATTTAAGGGATGTGCCATTCGGAGTATATCACTTCCGAACGGTTTGACTCAGATTGGGTATCAGGCTTTTCAGGGAAGTGAATTGGAACAGGTTGTGATTCCGGATTCCGTTAAAATTCTTGGAATAACCAATTTAGCAACAGAAGGAGCTTTCGAGGATTGTGAAAAACTGACATCGGTTGTTCTCGGAGCGGGCTTACAAAAACTTGGCGGTAGTGAATTCCAAAATTGTACTTCGTTGGTTTCTGTTGATTTATCAAAGGCGGTCAATATAGAAGAAATTCCGCCATATACGTTCAGTGGTTGTTCTGCTTTAGAGCAGATTGTAATTCCGTCTCAGATTAAGAAAATCGGATATGGGGCATTTAGTAATTGTACCGGTCTGAAAGCGGATAAAGTTACGATGTCAGAGAATTTACAATCAATGGCAGGCTCAGTATTTTCCGGTTGTACGTCATTTACCGAATTACCGGATTTGAAATCGATGACCTCCATACCGGAATATACATTTTCGTACTGTACCGGACTTGTGAAGGTGGAAATTCCGGACCGGATACAAACGATTGGCGGGCAGGCATTTTATAATTGTACAAATTTAGTGGCGATTGGACTTGGAACCGGCTTTGATGGAACAAAACTGGAAACATGGGATACTTACATCTTTTATGAAATGCACAATCCATCGACGATTTATACGGCAACAAAAGAGCAGGCAGACTGGTTAACAGCAAACAAAACAGACCGGTATTTGTACAGTGATTACACGGATGTAAAAGTTGGAAAAGTGCCGGAAAATCTTGTGATTCCAACACCGAAACCAACGCCGACGCCGCTGGTAACACCTACCCCTACTCCGGTACCAAAGACAACACCAACACCAATTCCGACGCCGACACCAATTCCGACGCCGACACAGAAAACTTCGGTAACACCTGTGAAAACGCCGGATTCCAATGCAAAACCGACGGTAGCACCGGCAAATACAAACATGGCTCAAAAGCAGATTGTTCTGAAAGCACCGGTTATCAAAAAGGTGAAAGCAGGCAAGAAAAAAGTATCGGTAAGCTGGAAGAAGTCAGCACAGTCAATTACCGGATACCAGATTCAATATAGTACGTCCGCATCTTTCAAAAAAGGGAAAAAGACGATTACGGTTCCCGGTAAGAAGAAACAAAGCCGGACGATTAAAAAGTTAAAAACGAAAAAGAAATACTATATACGAATCCGTACGTATCAGGTAATAAACGGAAAGAAAACCATTTCAAAATGGAGTAAAACAAAGAAATTCAAAACCAAATAACGGTTGACAAATAAGCAGTTCTATTATACACTACCCGTGTAGTAAAACATACGACAAGGGGTGCTTTTATGATAGAAGTTGTGATTGCATTGTGCTATGCATTAGGAGCATGGTTTTATTCTATTTTGCGATATTATGATTTGTGGAAACGCGGGAAAGTACCGGTGGTCTTTTTCGCGTTTTTACATGTTTTTTCTTTAATAGTTGTGTTTCTTTTTGAAACCGGAATATCTGCAATGATTTCGGATGTAGTTTCCGTCATTATGCATGCATATTCTGTAATATATGGCAGTGTTATGATACTCACACCTATTTTGTGTTTTGTGCGTGGCATTGTTCGTTTTATCGGAAAAAAAGCAGGATGCAGCGGGAAAATATACCGCTTTTTCAATCATCCGACCAAATTGATTCTTGGCTTTTTTGTTGTTACCATGTGTGTCGGTGCTGTTATTTTCTGGAAAAGCCGGTGCATATCATGGGAGGAGACTGTCATTTTGCAGGAGGATAAGAAAGAGCCTGTTAAGGATACTTCCATTGTTTATATTTCCAATTGCTTTGTAGGCAGTGATATGACTGCTCATGCGTTTGATTCTTTGGTGGAAAAGGTGAATGAGAAAAAGCCGGATGTTATTTTATTTGGAGGAAATTTATTCGGTAGACATACAAATGAGGTAACGATAGATAAGACTCTTGCAAGTATCAAAAAAATGAAGGCGGCATTGGGCATTTATATGGTGGAAGGAAGTGCAGATTCTGCCCTTGTGGAGGAAAAGAAAGAAAAAATCTCCGGTGCAGGTGTGCATCTGCTTTTGGATGAGAGTGCAGTTTTACATAATGGGCTTCAACTTGTTGGCTGCCGTGCAGATGGCAAAACGAAAAAGCCGATGTCATATACCTTATCTCTAATCAATAAAGAAAGGCCAAGTATTGTACTTGCAGGAGAGGCGATGGAGGAAAAACGAAAGGAAGAAAAGAAGATTTCTCTTGTCCTTTATCCGAAAAAAATAACGGATACCGGTAACGGTGGAGCAAGTGGTGTAAACCAGATGTTTCCACGCAATGTACTGGCATCCGCAAAAATCAATTTCATGCAGATTAAGAAATAATTTGTCAGGCGAGCGGTTTTAAGACCTCACCAATTGGTTCGTGCAGGATAAGATTTGCACGATTATCCTTTGAAGTTTTATCCTTATTAATGAGTACCAGCTTATCGCCCTGATAGTAGTCAATTAACCCGGCGGCCGGATAAACAACCAAAGATGTGCCGCCGATAATCAGCAAATCAGCATCGCGGATATAGGAAATGGCACGTTCCATAAGCGGCATATCAAGTCCTTCTTCATAGAGAACGACATCCGGTTTTATGATGCCGCCACATTCGCAGTGAGGAACACCGTCCATAGCTAAAATATCTTCTAAAGAATAAAATTTATGACAGTGTGTGCAGTGATTTCGCAAAACAGAGCCGTGGAGTTCTAATACTTCCTTGCTTCCTGCCTTTTGGTGCAGACCATCGATGTTTTGTGTAATAACTGCTTTTAATTTGCCCTGCTTTTCCAAATTGGCAAGAGCAATGTGAGCGGCATTAGGATCGGCGTCAGGAAACAGCATTTTATCCCGGTAAAAACGGTAAAATTCTTCCGGGTTACGGATATAAAAACTATGGGACAGAATCGTTTCCGGTGGATAATCGTAGTTCTGTTTATATAATCCATCAACACTTCTAAAATCCGGAATTTTACTTTCTGTTGAGACACCGGCACCGCCAAAAAACACAATATTATCGGATTCATCAATCCATTGCAGTAGTTGTTCTTGTTCTTTACTCATACGTTAAACCTCCCTTTTGTAAATCCAATGACTATTTTTATCTTAGCATATTAGGGACGAAATGAAAAGGTTTTCGTATAAGAGGAGTAAATCCATTTGGACTGTTTTTTGATTTTACATCTCAGTCGGATTTGCAGTCTTTTTTTGCCTTTTTTTATCGTTGCTGCCGTATTTTTTTTGATTGTTTTCTTTTTCCATTTTCCCTTACCATATCGGTAGGAGATAATTGTCTGGTATTTTTTGCTCTTTTTTTTCCAGGTGACTTTGTATTTTTTCTTGCTTTTCTTTACCTTAACGCTATATGGTTTTTTCGGTTTTGACACAGACTTTTTAGCCGCCGGTGCAGGCGAATTAGAAACAGTCGGCGTACTTGTCGCAGCCGGTATGCTTGTGACTGTCGGTGTGCTTGTGGCAGGGATATCTTTGGCAAGCGTAACACAAAACAGGGTTCCACTGTCGTTGGAATAGTATAAACGCCCCTTGTCATCAGCTGTAATACTGGACAGGCAGTATTGTTTTGCCTGTGGAATATACAAAGTGTGAAGTGAGGCACTTGTTTTTCCTTCTGTATCTTTAAAAGCGTACAAACCACCCGGCAAAGCATTCATGGAGAAATAGACCGTTACTTCTCCGGTGGAAGAACCACGGGTTGAAACAAGAGGAGAAGATTTGACTTCAGCATTTTGAAATCCCTTTACCTGATAAATAGGTTTTAAAGTCAGAGCATCCATGATACAGACATAACCATATTGGTCTGCCATACATCCAACATATAAACGATTGTTATAAATAGTTGGAGTACTGGTGCAGGTAACAAAATTGGCACCATTCATAATTTTACCGGAGGAAACCTTCGTAATCTTTTGATTCCCGCATTGAATCTGAAATAATGTACCGTCTTTTGCCACGGTATAAAGGGCATCAGTTTCTTTGTGATAGGTCAATCCGGCGCGGATGTTTGCCGTAGTCAGAACAGCGGTATCATATACAACCGATTCCGTGAGACTGTGGCTTACTAAAATGCCGTTATCACCGGTGAAATAAAGTGCATCCTCATAGACAATGGCACCGCTCCAATAGTAACCGCCCGGATGGTCTTTATCTTCATAAGTCCAGACGGTTGAGCCATCTTTTGCATTCAGGCAGTAGAAGAGACCGGTGGTTGTACCATTTGACAAGACATTTGTCGTGCCGGCATAGAGATATCCATTATGATAAAAGGTAGTCGAAAGAGACTGTCCGCCAAACGACTCGCTCTGCCATAGGCTTGTCATCGAATTGATGTCAACACATTCCATCGTGCCATTTGCCAGCGGAATATATAAAAAATGCTCCTCAAGAAGCATATTGCAGACGCTGTCCATTTTTTCTTTTAAAGTAGTTTTTCTAAGAACCTGTCCATTTGCATAAGACAGTTCATAAAGGGTATTGGAATTTACGATATAGATGCCATTTGCCCCCATAATCGGAATTGAGTTGCATGAGAACCCCTTTGTGGAAAATTTGTTTGCCCAGATAGCACCGCAGTCAGCGGTATCCTCCGGTGTTACAGAGGATACCACGTTGGCACCATCCATTCCCTGCTCATTGCGAAAAGTCGAAAATGCACTAAGGAAGATGGCAGCGGTGAGTATCAGACATAAAAATGTCTTTTTCTTCATCTTATTTTACCTTGAATTTTACCGGTTTTGTTGCTTTACTGAAAGTAGCTTTGTCAGATTTTACAACATAAGCGGTCAGTTTTACATAGTATGTTCCTTTTGTTTTCTTAAAGGTATACTTTGTCTTTTTCGTATCGGTTACTTTTTTGTATTTACCGTTCTTTTTCTTGGAAAGTGCGATGCGGTATCCTTTTGCGTTTGCTGCCTTTTTCCAGGAAACAGTTACGGATTTTTTCTTTTTCTTTGACTTTTTCACAACAACTTTTACCTTAGTAGGTGTTTTTGCAACTTTTTTAATACCCTTGTCATCCGATGCCGGAGTTGGTGTGGCAGTCGGAGTTTTTGTTGGAACCGGTTTGCCAAGAGAATCTCCTGCCGGAGTAGCTGTTGGCGTAACGGTCGGAGTAGCTGTTGGTGTAACGGTTGGAGCAGCTGTTGGTGTAACGGTTGGAGCAGCTGTTGGTGTAACGGTTGGAGCAGCTGTTGGTGTAACGGTTGGAGTAGCTGTTGGTGTAACGGTTGGAGTAGCTGTTGGTGCGGTAACTGCAGCAAGCACTTTAACAATTCCGTATGGTCTGGAAATGTTGGAGTGTTTGTCGTCGCTGTCCAAACGGTAAGCGGAGAGTACATAAGTACCTGCTTTATCAAAGGAAAGAGTAGCAGTACCGTTTTCATCCGTCTGAACTAAAGAAACAGCATTTCCGGTGGTTGCTGTGCTGGCTTCGTTTTCATATTTTGCTGCTACAACAGTTGCGTTACTAATTGATTTAACAATCGGATTGTAATTCTCGTCGTAGCCTACACCTTTCAGTGATACAGTAGTTTTCTTGGAAACTGTTGTGTTCAAGGTGCTGTTTTCAAAATAACTGTAATTTGTTTCTACGTTATTTGGCCATGTGCCGCCGCCCCAAAGTCCATAGATGGTGACTGCATCATTATTCTTTAGTGAATAGGATCCCATACCGACACCCGGGTCTGTATTATTTACAGCATATCCCCAGTTTACGCCGTCCAAACCGTCAGAAGAAGCACTGCCGTCGGATTTGCCATCGATATTAATACCGGTAACGTACAAACCGTACTGGCTTTCACTTGCCGTAATATAATTTTTCATTGTTTCTGTTGTGGCACCTTTTTTCTCAGTAAGATACTTAGCCAGTGCATGAAGCGGGGTAAGTGTTTCGGTACTGAGGCCGATGCCGTAATCTTTTTTGTCTTCATCAGTCAGAGTAACTTCAACCGGTGTAACAAGTGTTTTATTATCCTGCTCAAGGCGAAGTGTTACTTTGACTGTATCCGCTGCTTTTGCTGCATAGCCATGAAAGACGCTTACCGTCATAACAAAGATTAAAAGAACGGATAAAAGTTTCTTTTTGTTTTTCATAGAAAAACCTTCTTTCTCGCGTATCGCGTATTTTTGTTCTGGTATTGCGATAACATAAGAAAAGTCCTGTATTCCCGAAAAAAGGGCATACAAGGACCTGTGATGACTAGAATGAATAGTCAAAACATTTCCTCTCCCTCCGAAAGGTCACATTTCACACCATAAGGCAGGTCTTCCGACTTAAGGTTCATCTGGAAGGTTTAACCAATCTTGTACGCCTTCCCGGCATATGCCAGTGACATTTATGTACAAGCCATCCCCTAATACGGCAGCGGGGGCTGCGGCGGATTCACACCGTCTTCCCTATTAATCTTGAAAGAACCTCATGGTTACTAATATTATTTATACCATCGCAAGATATTATACCAACGCTTGACAGATTTGTCCATTGTTTGTTACTCTGTCATATAAGAAGTTTTTTGGGAGGCTTTCAGATGAAGTGGAATCAAAAAGGAATTATCGCCTGCGTGGTACTGTTTTTCGTTATCATCGGGGCGTTAGTGATACAGGGCATACAAAAACCGAATAAAGAAGTAAACCCACACTATGCTTCCGAAGAAGATGTAGTTTCTGTGGAAAAAAAGGAGACGGCGAAACCGGAATCAACAAAAACGGTAGAGCCAACAAAGACTCCCAAGCAGAAAGCGGCAGTAAGTACAAGTACGCCAAAAGAGAAAATCAAAGGGAAAAACACAGACAAACCAACTGCTAAGCCGGCGGCTGTGACTGCGCCGAAAAAGGATAAAGGAAATAAAACAGAAAAAAAATCCGGGAAAAATGTTACAAAAAAACCGGTTTCGACCGAAAAACCAGTCACTGTAAAACCGACCGTAAAGCCAACGGAAAAACCGAAGAATGAAGTTTCTTTTGAAATTGAGTGTAAGAAGATTTTAAAGAAAAAAGAGTTGTGGAAAAATGGGTTAGAAGAGGTGATTCCTGCATCCGGAATTTATTATTCCGGTAAATGTTCCTTCACGGAAAAAGAGTCCGTGTATGATATATTGAAGCGAATTACAAAAGAGAACAACATTGCTTTAGATAGTGAGTATACGCCGATGTATGGCACGTATTATGTGAAGGGAATTGGCGGTCTGTATCAGTTTGACTGTGGCAGCGAGAGCGGTTGGATGTATTCGGTCAATGGCAGGACGCCGAATGTGGGAGCGAGTAACTATCAGGTATCAAATGGCGATGTAATTGTATTTTATTATGTTTGCGAGTATGAATACTAGAGGAGGAAACCATGAATGCGATGGCACGAAGGCATCCGGCCGTTTTGTTTGCATATTATATCATGACACTGGTTCTTTTGATTGTGGCAGGACAGCCACTTTTATATGGACTGCTGTTATTACTGATGGGAATTGATGTTTCACTGAATAGAGGATTTATGAAAATGCTTAAATCCTTTGTGGGAAGTCTTACTGTGGTGGCACTTTGTGTGGTTGTGAATCCACTGCTCAATCACCGTGGTATGACGGTACTTTTCTATTTGAATGAGAATGCCGTGACAAAGGAAGCGGTGCTGTATGGCTGTTATATGGCGGTTGTTTTGTTAGGAACTATTTTTTTGTTCTCTGATTTTTCATATGTGATGACTTCAGAAAAGATTATGACGATGTCAGGAAAAAGATTTCCATCTTTTTCGTTGCTTTTTTCCATGATTCTTCGTATGGTGCCTAAGGCAAAAAAAGATTTTTCACAGATGATTTCACTGCATGGAAATCGTCCGCATGTGTGGTCTGCACTGCTTGGTAAAACGATGGAAGATTCGGTAGAACGAAGTATGGCAATGAAAGCGAAGTCGTATGGAAAAAAGGGGCGCACATCGTTTTATGCACGTAAATGGAATATGGGAGATTATGTATTTTTTGCGATTGTATGTATGATGAGTGTTTTTGTGATTGGAAAACAAATAATGGCACCTGCGCCGGTTTGGTTTTTCCCAAGTATACACATGGAATTTTTGCCGGCGTGGGAGATTTTGATTTGGATTTTATATCTTGGCATCCCGATTTGGATGAACGGAAAGGAGGAAGCAGCATGGCTTTTATCGAGGCGAAAGATTACCGGTTTTTCTACCCGGATGAAGTAACACCAGCGGTTTCGGTGGAACAGATGGAAATAAAACAGGGAACGATTACCTTGCTTGTCGGTCCGTCTGGCTGCGGAAAAACAACTTTATTACGCAAACTTGCCGGTGAAACGGGAATCCGCGGAAGAGAAGAAGGAAGCCTTACCAATCAGGCGAAGGGCTGTGCATATGTGTGGCAGAACCCGGATAATCAGATTGTGACAGACCGGGTTTCTTATGAGATTGTATTTGGACTTGAAAATATCGGGATGGAACAGCAGCAGATGAAACGGCGGTTAGCAGAAGTGATTAGTTCATTTGGGCTTGAAAATCTGGTCACGCGGGACACGATGACATTAAGTGGTGGAGAGAAGCAGCTTTTAAACATTGCTTCCGGTCTTGCCATGAATCCGGAACTTATGATATTGGATGAACCGACCAGCCAGTTAGACCCGGTTGCGGCGCGGAGAATCTATGATTTAATTCGGCAGATTAATGAAGAATTTGGGGTAACGATTGTAATTGCGGAGCAGCGGCTGGAAGATTTGGTTGCTTTTGTGGATGAAGTGATATGTATGGCAGACGGAAAAATTGAGAAAATAGGGGAGCCAAGGACGATACAGTCCCGGTTGAAGGACACGATTTTCGAAGAATTTTTGCCGTCATATCTGCAATTGGAAGATGGACTTTTGACAAAAAAAGAGGCAAGAATCTGGTTTGAAGAAAATTATAAAAGTACAGTGCTTCCGGATGTAGATGAAGAAAAAATAGAAAGAAAACAAACCTCATCACAGGATTTTTCACTAAAAAATATATGGTTTCGCTATGAGAAGAAATCACCGGATGTGTTAAAGGAAACAAAGGGGCGTTTTGCGGCAAATACCATTTCGTGTCTTGTGGGTGGCAACGGAAGTGGAAAGACGACTTTACTGCGGCTGATGGCAGGGCAGTTTCGACCGTATCATGGGAAAATGAGTTCGGTAAACTTTTCTTATCTGCCGCAAAATCCGATGTATTTGTTATTAGAAGAAACAGTGCAAAAAGAATGGGATAAAATGAGCCAATGTTCGAAAGAATTATTTTTGCGGTTTGGTTTAGAGGAATTAAAAAAGCGAAATCCACAGGACTTGTCGGGTGGGGAAAAACAGCGGCTTGCACTTTGTGTTGCACTCGGAAAAGAGGCAGATTATTATTTTTTGGATGAGCCGACCAAAGGAATGGATGCAAAATCAAAAAAGATATTTGGTGAGGTTTTAAAGGAGTGGACAAAAAAGGAAAAATCCATTGTTATGGTGTCGCATGATATGGAATTTATAGCGAAGTACGCTGACGAAATATCACTTTTGTATCAGGGCGAAATCATTGTACAGTGTCCGGTGAGAGAATTTATGGAAGAAAACCAGTTTTACACAACAGGGATGAACCGGGTGACCAGACGGGTAAATCCACACATAATAACCATTGAGGATGTGAAGAAATATGCAAAAAGAAAAAATTCGCAATAGTATCCTTGGCATACTTGCCTTTGTATTGCTTTTTTATGAAATCATTGTGTTAAAGGGAGAAAATTATTATCTTGTGAGTATGGCGGTTTTACTGATTGCTTTGTTTGGCTTTTTTGCTCACTTTGAAAAAGAACGGCCGGGTGTTATGCTGCTTACGATGATTGCGTCGCTTTGCGCGCTTGCGATTGCCGGAAGAATTGCTTTTTTCTTTCTGCCGCAGATAAAACCAATTGCGGCTGTCGTAATTTTGGCGGGTGTGAGTTTTGGAGGTGAAGTAGGTTTTGTGACAGGGGCATTAAGTGCTTTTGTTTCTAATTTTTATTTCGGTCAGGGCTCATGGACTCCGTTTCAAATGGTGGCACTTGGTCTGGTAGGTTTTTTTGCCGGCGTATTTTTCTACGGGCGGGAGAGTAAGCGGTGGCTTGTAGCACTCTATGGCTTTTTTGCTGTCGTTATCATCTACGGGGCCATTGTTGATTTAAATACCATCTTTTTTACTTCACAGCAGCTTTCCTTATCGGTGGTTTGCTTTGTGTATTTGTCAGGGCTTCCTTTTAACCTGTTGTTTGGAGCAGCAACTGCCGGATTTTTGTTCTGTCTGTTTAAACCCGTTCTTCTTAGGATTGAAAGAATGGTAAAGAAATACCGGTTGTTTGACAAAAACGAAGTTTAATAGTAGAATGATATGATGTAATGTATCTTTTGAAAGGGGATTGCATAGATGAAAAAAGTTGCGGTAATTACAGATAGTAATAGTGGGATTACTCAGTCAGAAGCAAAGAAGCTTGGCATTCACGTTGTGCCAATGCCTTTTTTTGTAAATGGTGATACATTTTATGAAGATATTAGCATGAGTCAGGATGAGTTTTATGGATATCTGGCGCAGGGCGCAGATGTAATGACATCACAGCCGGCACCGGATACATTAATGAAACTGTGGGACAGTGTGTTAGAGTGTTATGATGAAATCGTTTACATTCCGATGTCGAGTGGATTGAGCAGCTCTTGCGGAACTGCCATGATGCTTTCTTATGAAGAAAAGTACGAAAATAAAGTTTTTGTTGTAGATAACCAGAGAATTTCGGTTACACAGAGACGCTCTGTAATGGATGCCATTGAACTGGCACAGAATGGTTATGATGGCAAACAGATTCAGGAGATTTTGCTTCGTGAGAAATTTGAGTCCAGTATTTATATCATGGTGGACACACTTTCTTATCTGAAAAAAGGTGGACGAATTACACCGGCGGCTGCAGCTATCGGAACCGTATTAAGAATCAAACCGGTTTTGCAGATTCAGGGAGAAAAGTTAGATGCTTATGCAAAAGTAAAAACTTTGAAGGCGGCAAAAAGCACAATGATTAAGGCAATTCGCCATGACTTTGAAGAACGTTTCCATGATCCGGATGGGGATAATTTTTACATGCATGTTGCTTATACGGCAGATGATACCGAGGCTCAGGCATTTCGTAAGGAATTAGAGACAGAATTCCCGGGACATCGGGTGGATTTTGTTGACCCGCTTTCCTTAAGTGTTTCGTGTCATATCGGACCGGGCGCATTAGCAGTTGCAATTTCAAAAAAAGTTCCGGAATTAGGATAATAGAATAGAGAGAAATAATTAGAACCGCCTGCACCGGTATGGTATGTCCGGTACAGGCGGTTCTTTTGGGGTGAAAGGAGAATAAAAACTAGTTTGTCTTCTTTACATAAACGTCATTATCATCAATGTCGTCATCTTCGAAATCATCCTCAAACTCGTCATAATCAAAGTCACCATCAAAATCAGCGTACTTTGGATTCATATAACGGTATACAGCAAATGCGATAGCAGCTACAGCAGCAACTGCACCGATAATAGCCAAAATCCAAAGAACAAAACTTTTATTTTCTTCCTCTGCTTTTTTCTTGTTTAACAACTCAGTAATTTTAGCGTTGTTTATCATTTCCTCAAATTTTCCTGACATAATAAAAACCATCCTTTCTCAAAAAGATTCTTTAACCATATTGTAACACGAATAGTTATGGAATACTATACTTTTTTTATCAAATTACAATTTTGTTAGTTTGGCAAACGAAGAGCGGAGCTTTCTCTGTCCAAATCCATCAAATTCAATGACAACCTCATAGTCGTTTGTTAGTTTTGTGAGGGAGCGGACAATGCCCTGCCCAAATTTCGTGTGTGACACCCGGTCGCCAACCTGATAATCCGGAGCACCGGCAGGTGAAGCACTTCCCATTCCCTTTTGGATGTAAGGGTTATTGGCAAAAGGATTTTTGCGATTCTTGGTATAAAGAGAAGCTTTTGTCCTCGAAAATTCAGTTGGTTTACTTTCGGTCTCCGGTTTAAGGACTGCGCCATAGGTCTGTTTCACCAAGTGGCGTGGAATCTCGTTAATAAAGCGTGATGGGCGGTTGAAATTCATTTCACCGTTACGCATGCGCTGATTTGCGCTGGTAAGCGTCAGCTTTTTCATGGCACGGGTAATTCCCACGTAGCAGAGTCTGCGTTCTTCTTCCAGTTCAGATGGGTCATCGCCAAATACGGCGGAAGCCCCCGGGAAGATTGTTTCTTCCATACCGCAAATATAAACGTTTGGAAATTCCAGTCCTTTAGCACTGTGGAGTGTCATCAAAAGCACCTGCTCAGCGTCATCGGATACCGTGTCAATGTCTGCCACGAGAGCGATGTCTTCCAATAAGTCGTTTAACGTGCCGCCATTATTATCTTCTTCATATTGAACAATCTTATTCATCAGAGATTCAATATTTTCGATGCGGCCATTTGCCTCATCGGTGTTTTCTGCCTCTAATTCACGGACATAACCGGTTACATCCAAAAGTTCCTGAGTCATATCCTCAAGCGAATACATTTCGCCGCGTAATTTCATGCGAAAATGCTCAATCAGGCTGACAAAGGAATGAATTTTTGCACTGGCGCGGGTGCATCCCGGAATTTCGTCCACGCGGCGGAGTGCCTCATAAAATGGCATTTCCTGCGAAAAAGCATAGTCCGAAATACGTCCGATGGTTGTCTGACCGATGCCTCGTCTTGGAATATTGATGATTCGTTTAATCGCGATATCGTCCGCACTGTTATTGATTGTTTTCAGGTAACAGAGAATATCTTTAATTTCCTTTCTGGCATAAAAGTTGACAGCACCGATAATCCGGTAAGGAATGCCCTCGTAAATAAGTTTTTCCTCAAATACACGGGATTGTGCATTGGTACGGTATAAAATAGCAAAGTCACTGTAGGACATGCCATCCTTTACCTGACGGTGAATGTCAGCGGCAATGCCCTGAGCCTCTTCATATTCATTATCGTAGCGCCCATAGGAAATCGGAGCACCTGCCTCAGCCGTTGTCCAAAGCGTTTTTTCTTTACGCATGGAGTTATGTTTAATTACTCCGCTAGCAGCCGCAAGAATATTTTTAGTGGAGCGGTAGTTCTGCTCCAATCGTATAACTTTCGTTGCCGGAAAGATTTTTTCAAAATTCAAAATATTGTGAATATTTGCACCGCGGAACCGGTAAATCGACTGGTCATCGTCACCAACCACGCAAAGGTTCTGGTAGCGGGATGCCAGCAAACTTAATAATGTAAACTGTGCGGTGTTTGTATCCTGATACTCATCCACCAGAATAAATGGAAAACGCTCCTGATAATGGTTTAGTATTTCCGCATTTTGCCGGAATAATTGCACAGTAAGCATAATTAAGTCGTCAAAATCCAAAGCATTGTTCTGTTTTAAGCGCTTTTGGTATTCTTTATAAACCCGTCCGAAAATCTTCTTATTGTATTCTTTTGCTACTTCGTCAGCATACTGCTCCGGTGTTTTTAACTCGTCCTTTGCCGAGGAAATAGCATTTAAGAAAGTGCGTTCTTTATATTTTTTTGTATCAATATTTAATTGTTTGCAAATATCTTTCATCAGTGATTTCTGGTCATCGCTATCATATATCGTAAAGGCGTTATCATAACCCAAATGGTCGATAAATCGTCTTAAAATACGAACACAGGTAGAGTGGAAGGTGCTTACCCAGATACTGCCGGCACCATATTCAATAATGTTATTCACACGCTCGCGCATTTCGTTTGCCGCTTTATTAGTAAAGGTAAGGGCAAGAATGTGGTAGGGCGGTACTTGATGTTCCTCAATTAAATATGCAATTCGATGGGTGAGAACACGGGTTTTTCCGGAGCCTGCACCCGCTAAAATAAGGAGCGGTCCCTCAAAGTGGAGAACCGCTTCTTTTTGTTTGTCATTTAATCCTGCAAGTAATTCGTTCATAGTAACCTCAATTCTATCCGTAATTTATTTGTCTTTTTTCTGCTTCGCTTCATCGGAAAGAGTTTCGTCAATTAAACGCTCCACTAACTGTTTTTTGAGGTAAGCATCAAAACTGAGCAGGCAGATAAAAGCGAAACGGGAGAGAAAGTCTGCTTCGTCTTCATCCTTAACATCCGGAAACAGATTTTGTGAATACTTAAATCGTCTCAAAATGTCTTTGGTAAGATTATCTGTCTGTATGCGTTCCATCTCAAAAATGACGCGGTAGATTTCTTCCAGTGAAATATCCCTTGATTTTTTGTCATAGAACATATCCGTCAGCGGGCGGAAGATTTTCTGCGTATCATTGATTGATAATACATTTTTAAAATAGTAAATAAAAATCAGAAGATACATATGCTCTTTGGAATATTTTTTCTTGACCGGTGGCGGAAGAAAATCGTTTTTTGTGTAGTTGTTAATCATGGTTTTTGTAAGTATTTTATCGTCATCCAGACGCTTACATGCAGCAAGATGTTCGTCCATAAATGTCGTAACCTGATCCATGTATAAATCAATATTAGGGATGTCTTCCGGATTTATGTAATCGATGTTTTTCAGTTTTCCGATGATATCCATAATGCTTTCTTCGGTTGCGTTATCCATTCCGGTACCTCTTTCCTAATGTCATTTAAGTTTAAGTATAGCGGATTTTGGTGAGTAAATCAACTGATAAATTGTTTTTTGAGTTTCCCCATTTTTCAAACCGCTATCACTTGAAACCCAATTCAGCAAAGCATTCAGCCAGTGTCAGTTGCTGTGATTGCTCTTTTTTCAAAAGGAATCCTTTTATGCCTGAGTGTGTTCTGGCAAGGACACGATCAATGGCATAACCTAATCCATAAAAAATAAATTTTGGTACATCAAAAATACGCTTGGAACATTCCTTTAATTCCTGCATAAAAATTGTATCATCTTTTTCGCAACTCATTATACCTATATAGCCGGTGACAAGTGTTGCAAACAGATTTAAATTACGGATTGATTGCAAAGACATTACCCGTAAATTTTCTAATTCGAATTGTTGTTTTTTGAACTTGAAATATTCCTCAATTCTCCACCGCATCAGATAAACTTTTGTTGCAATCATACACAGTTTTTTTCTTTTCAGACAAATCCAAATTTGTAAGCAATAACATTGGCTGCGCACCGAAACCATATACCGCCACAAGAACCAGCGTCTTGTTTGGAAATTCACATAACTGTACAGGAATATAACTGATTTCAAGCATTGTAGATTCTCGTGTGTTGCACTGATAACTCCTTTTTCTGCCGCCGAAAAGACCTTTTCGTAGACGGGGAGTGGCATTTTTTTGTTTTGTGAAAGCACGGCAGCTTCCACAGTAAAATATCCTTTTCTGATTTCCCCGGTACTCCCGTCGTGGACATCGGAAATCGCTTCCATTTTCGGACTGCATGGTTTGGTAATATCAGAATTATCAATAACAATCACTGCATTTTCCTCGTTTATCTGTTTCTTAACCTCCGAAATATAGTTTTTCATAACCGTTTCCTTTTCCTTAAAGGCAGACAAATTTCTTGAAAGTCTGTCAATGGTTTTCTTAAGTGTAATATTTTCGTTTAAAGAGCGGGCAATTTCGCTCAAATGAAGTTTGTTTCCGGCTTAAATACCATAAATCATCTGTAAAAGAAATTTGCTTTGTGGTCGTTTCAATCCATTTGAAATTTTTTCTGAGAAATTTGCTAAATCCCGTTTAATTTCATATCCTAATCTGTTATAATTAATCATGCAAAAACACTCCTTTGTTTTATTTATTTTGTCGTGATTTAATTATAACATTAGTGCAGTGTTTTTGCTTTTTTATTTTGCAGATGATTTAGTTTCTGAAAAAATGGGGAAACTCAAAATAAATTGTTTTCATATCATGCCTAAATTGGGAACTGTAGTTTCCCATTCGGGACCGCTTTCGCTTAAGTGAACACACGTAACGGTGCATGAGGGCATACCACGCCCTCTACGCACCGACGGTGTTCAAAATCCCTCATGATGAAACTACAGTTCCCGATTTGGAGATGCTGTGAAAACAATTTAAAACGAATAGAGAAATGGGGAGGTTGGTGCAAGCTTTGGATGTTATTTTTAGTGTTCAAAGGTCTGTGACAATTGTTCGATGACAGTCTATTTAGCTTCCAGTAATTTCGTAGAAAACTTTGTGACTCGTGGGTACAAACACGTGGGTATGAGGCTTGCGTATTTTGCATGCCCATACCCTTACGCGTTTGTTAAACGGGAGTGCCCACGAGACGCAAAGCGTTTCTACGGAATTACTGGAAAACAAAAAAAGTGTCATTGAACATTTCCCACAACCATTAAACATTAAAAAATGACATTTCCAAAAATCTATGCTATACTATGGCAATAGCAAATTTTACGAGGAAGGGTTACTATGAAAAAGAACGAATTTTATGAGGGGATGGTTACATCTCTAAAGTTTCCAAATAAAGGAATTGTTTATGTAGAAGATGAGGATGCCTATGTACAGGTGAAAAATACACTGCCGGGGCAGAGAGTGCGTTTTCAATTAAAGAAAGTCAAGAAGAAAAGACCGGAGGGAAACCTGACGGAAGTTTTGGTGCCTTCGGAGATTGAAAAAGCAGTGCCACCGTGTCCGCATTTTTCAGAATGTGGCGGCTGTGCGTACCAGACGCTTCCGTATGAGGAGCAGAAGAAGCTGAAACTGAATCAGGTAAAAGCTTTGTTGGATGCTGTGTATCCGGAGTTTCCATTGGATGAATGTGTGGAAAGTCCTAGAATTTGGGAATACCGAAACAAAATGGAGTTTTCTTTTGGGGATGAAGTGAAAGATGGTCCGCTTACTTTGGGACTTCATAAACGAGGGAGTTTTTATGATATTGTTTCCGTCCCTGACTGCCAGATTATTGATGAGGATTTACGCAAGGTGTTAAAGACAACGCAGGACTTTTTCCGAAATGCGAAACTGGGTGGAAAAAGTATTGACTTTTATCATAAAATGCGCCATGAGGGCGTGCTTCGCCACCTGCTTGTCCGCAAGGGATTAAAAACCGGGGAAATGTTAATCTGTCTTGTGACATCTTCTCAGGGAGGAATCGATTCTGCGGAAGGGAAACAGTTACTTGGGAAATATAAAGATACGCTTCTTGCGTTAGAGACAACAGGGACGTTTGCCGGTATTCTGCATATGACAAATGATAGTCTTTCGGATGTGGTGAAAGCAGATGCGGTAGATATTTTATATGGAAAAGATTATTTTTACGATGAACTTTTGGGACTGCGTTTTCGAATTACACCGTTTTCCTTTTTTCAGACAAATTCTGCCGGAGCAGAGAAATTGTATTCGCTGGCAAGAGAATACATTGGTGATTTGACCGGGAAAAAGGTATATGACCTCTATAGCGGAACCGGAACGATTGCGCAGGTACTGGCACCGGTGGCAAAAGAGGTGACAGGAGTTGAAATCGTGGAAGAGGCAGTTTATGCAGCGGCAGAAAATGCCAAAGAAAATCAGCTGGATAACTGTACATTTTTGGCAGGAGATGTATTGACGGTGTTGGATGAACTGACAGAGGCACCGGACGCAATTGTCTTAGACCCACCAAGAGAGGGCATCCACCCAAAAGCAATTCGTAAAATTTTAGATTATGGATTATCCTCATTTGTTTATATTTCCTGTAAGCCAACTTCGCTTGCCAGAGATTTAGAAGTGTTTTTGGAATATGGATATCAGCCGGTTAGGGCAAAATGTGTAGATATGTTTCCGTGGACACGCGGGATAGAAACTGTGGTTCTCTTGTCTAAAATAAAAAAGTGATTGATTGGAGTGGAATACATTCTTTTATTTAACATATAGCAATCGAATTTCGGAAACAATGTTTACGATTTTTGAAGGGGAGAATCCGTTCATAGTGACATGGTCCCATTATCTGCAACTGATGAGAATTCGGATAAGAGTGTAGAATGTGTGCACTTATGACAATTGTTCGTTGCCAGTTCCTTTGGATTCCGGTAATTCCGTAGAAAAGCTTTGTGACTCGTGGGTTTGAGTACGTCGGTATGTGGCGCTGGTAGTTTCAGTGCCCATACCGCTACGCATTCAATAAGTGAGAACGGCGCAAGAGGTTCGGGGAACCTCTGACCTGCGCGGACCGGAGTGGAACGTAGAACCACGAGACGCAAAGCTTTTCTACGGAATTACGGGAAATAAAAAAAGTGGCAGCAAACACTTGACACAAGCACACACATACTACTCTTTTTAATATCTTTATATATTTTATATAATTTCACTAAGAAAAATAAAAAAACATTGAAATAGTTATCTAATAGTGATATAATCATGACAAAATATTGCATAAAGAAAGAAAATAAACTATATGAAAAAAGTAATCGTTATAGGGGCGGGCCCGGCAGGACTTACGGCGGCGTATGAGATACTAAACCGGACGGATTCCTGCCAGGTGCTTGTATTAGAGGAAAAAAATCAAATTGGTGGATTAGCAAAAACGGTAGACTTCCAAGATTATCGAATGGACTTGGGAGGACATCGTTTTCTTATGGTGAATGAAAAAGTTTTAGATTGGTGGAATCAATTTTTGCCTTCAAGAGGAGTAAACTATATCAAGCGTATGTTTCGGAGAAAACAAAAATTAAAACTGTATTATAAAGGGAATTATGTTAGTCATCCGATTTTGTTTGACCGAAAATTCAGAAATCAGGTTGGCAGCTTTCGTACTTTAAAATGTATATGTGGCTTGATAAAAAGTAAAATAAAGAAGAGGAAAGAACATACATTAGAAGACTACTACATGAATCGGTTTGGACAAACTATTTATCAAACCTTTCTGCAGGATTATATGGAAAAATGCTGGGGAGAGTCTCTAAGAAATCTTTCCTGTGAGCAGGGAACAATGCATGGGGAAAATCGAGTTCAGACAGAATATTTTCTCTATCCCAAATTGGGAGCCGGTCAAATGTGGCAGGAGGTTGCAGAGAAGATAAAAAAAAGAGGTGGAATTATTGAATTGGGAGCAATGGTAGACTCACTTGTTTTAGATAATAATATGCTGAAAAAAATCAGTTATATAAAATCAAACGGAAAACGAGTATTTGAGGAGGCGGATGTTGTCATTTCAACGATGCCGTTAAGTTCATTGTTTGCCAATATGACGGGAAACGTTCCGATTTATTTGCGGACGATTGCCGATGGGTTAAAATACCGTGATTGCGTGATTATGGGATTGTGCATTAAGTGGCCGGAACTATCGAATGGAGCAGTTTCCATTGAAAATTTTCCGGAGTGCATGATTTATGTGCAGGATCCGAAAATAAAACTTGCCAGAATTCAAGTATATAATAATTGGTCGCCATATCTTGTAAAAAAGAAAAATGAGTTATGGCTGGGGCTTGAATTTTTCTGCAAAGAGGGGGACGACTTTTGGAATTTGTCGGAAGATGAGTGCGCAAAAATCGCTGTGTCAGAACTGAAAAAAATCGGCTTTATTGAATCAGGCAGAGAAGTAGTCTGCTATCATAGAGAGTATGTTCCGAAAGCTTATCCGGCGTATGCCGGCAGCTACGAAAAGAAGGGAGAATTACTTTCTTTTGTTGATGGAATAAAAAATTTATATACGATTGGCAGAAACGGTTCTCATTATTGCTACAAAATGGATGAGACCGTTCTTAATGCGATGCAGGCGGTAGATAAAATCTTTGCCGAACATCAGAAATAATGATAGCGGGAGCGCTTTTTAATGATGCAGATGGCAGTGACGACTAAGGTAAGCAGTTCTGCTAAAAGAACCGATGACCAGATACCGTCAATCGCAAAGAAAATGGGCAGAATCAGGACAGCGCTGACTTGGAATACAAGGGTTCGCAAAAAAGAAATCAGCGCCGATAATAGTCCATTATTTAAGGCTGTGAAAAATGAGGAGCCGTAAATATTAAGTCCACACACAAGAAATGTTGTGCAGTAAATTCGAAAGCCATGTCTGGTTAATTCAAACAAATCCACATCATATCCAACAAAAATGCGGGCAAGGGGTGTCGCAATCAACTGGGCGAGTATGAACATGAAAATGCCACAGATACCGGTAAAACGCAGACTTTTATTCAACAAATTCTTTAATTCTTTGTGATTTTGTGCGCCATAGTGGTAACTGACAATAGGAGCACTGCCGATGGAATATCCAAAATAAATCGCAACAAAAATAAAATTAACATACATAATTGTTCCGTAAGCAGCTACGCCGTTTTCGCCGACAAAGCGCATAAGCTGGAAATTGAATAAGGTGTTTACGATAGAACTGGATAAGTTTGTCATCAATTCCGAGGAGCCGTTGGTACAAGTCTTTTTTAAGATAAAAGGATACCATTTGGTTTTTCCTAAGCGAAACGGACTTGAATTTTTGGCAGCAAAATAAATTAATGGTACAAAGCCGCCGATACATTCGCCACAGACGGTTGCAATGGCGGCACCGACAAGTCCCATGCCAAACACGGCGATAAACAGGTAGTCCAGCACCATATTCGTAACACCGGCAAGAACAACGACGAGTAAACCAAGTTTTGGTTTTTCCGCCGTGACAAAAAAGCACTGAAATACATTTTGCAGCATAAACGGTGTTAACGATAAAAATGTAATGCGCCCATACAGAGTACAATAGTCTAAAAGGTCTCCGGAGGCGCCAAGTGCGATGCTGACCGGTCTTGCAAGTAAAATTCCAAGGATACTTAAAACGATGCCGCCAAAAATTGTCAGATAAATAAGCATGGAAAAATATCGGTTGGCCTCTTTTTCTTTGCCTTCACCAAGAGTTTTTGCCACAATGGCACTGCCACCGGTTCCGACCATGAAACCAAGGGCGGAGAGTGCCATAATAAACGGCATAATGAGGTTGATTGCGGCAAACGCTGTCTTTCCGGCATAATTGGACACAAAAAGACCATCCACTACGCCATAGATGGATGTGAAAATCATCATGACAATGGAAGGAAAGACAAAACGTAATAATTTATGATAAGTAAAATGTTCGGATAACTTAATTTTCATACTAAACTCCTTAAATCAAATCGTATTGCTTACTGTAACATACAAATCAGTCTTTTGTCAAACATTGGTATTGATTTCTTTGCACAAATGGGGAAAGCTGTGCTATAATACTGATTTGTAAGAAAAATCAGAAAAAATATATTGGAAATGGAGCAAATCATGAAACAGCATCGCAAGATGTTCCAGTATGTGGAAGAAATGCTTTACAGCTATGACCGCAGAAAGGGCGATAAGAGTAAGAACAAAATTGAATATGACCGATACGCCCATACACTGCGGGTTTATCAGTGGATGCTCCGCATTACGAGAGAGTTAAAGGATGACAGTTTAGATGTTGAATCCTTAAAGATTGCAACAATTTTCCATGATGTAGGATATGCCGTGCAGGGAGATGAAGGACACGCCAAAGAAAGTGCCGCTATTTGCAGAGATTATTTGGAACGGCGTCCGTATACGCCCGAGCAGATTGATTTTATCTGCTATTTGATTTTAGAACACCCAAATAAGCGGCTTTTGCATGAGAAAACAACGCCACTGGAGTTGGTTGTTCTGATGGAAGCGGATATGTTAGATGATACCGGGGCAATGGGAATTGTACTCGATTCGTGGATTACATCCAAAGAAGAAAATCCATCGTTTAATGAGGTTTGCAGGCATTTTGAAAAATATACCTACCGTCATATGAAACAGATGGATTTTGTGACAGCACCCGGCAAGCGTTTCTGGCATGAAAAGAGAACGCTTGTGTATGAATTTTTGAGGCAGTACCGCAGGGATTTAGGTTTGATGGATTAGTCAAGCGGCTCGTTACTTTTGAGTGTCGTGTGAAAGCGCTTGTGAAGTGGTTTTCCCTGCGTCACACTTTTGTGAAAATCCAAAATCAATTCATTTGCCAAAGAAATCGATTTTTTATAGTGTTTTAAGAGAACGGCGTTGGTGTGTTTTGCGTAGGATTTGGCACAGAGTGTCATCATGTGTCCCTCAAGCTGTTTGTAGTGGAATGTGATTTTCATAAGCAGACGAATCACAAACCGTTTCAAAGAGCAGCCACAGGTTAGAAGCTTCTTATAAAAACGCATGCCCGAAAGAGCTCGTTTGATTTTATGTTTTGATAGAGCAAATGGGCGGTATACTTCGTAAATGGCATGGATAGTGGCTTTATCGTTTGGTATCATGTGCCAGATAGGATAAGAGATGGCATTGTAACCATCTTTTTTCAGCAGAAACCGGTCAAACTCATTTTCCATTACCAGATGATTTTTTCCGGCTTCCGTAGATTTTGGAATGATATAGGTATGACATTCACTGTCTAGCACAAAATGACAGATATAGCCGAGCAAATAGGCATAGGCGGCAGAGTCTGTACCAAGTTTTCGGATGATGGGCAGTTCGTAAGCAAGAAAGGCATCGAACGCATGACTGTGCTGGTGATAGCCTAATTGGTTGGTTTTACATTTTAATAAGGGATGATAAAAAAATAAAAAATCCGGTCCCTGCAATCCGATACGGAAAGCGGCAGGGTGTCGGCGAATGGTATTTTTAAGTGGTTTGGGAAGCATTTTTTGTACTTCTTTGCCAAAGGAATTATGGGCATAAATACAAGGCATATTAAAAATCTCCTTTCCATGTATGAAATTAGCATTACAAATTTCACTTATAAGTATACCAGACAGGAGGAAACTATGTGCGAAAAAATGATAAAAAATGAAAAAAAGGGTGTGGTATATTTGACGTTCCCTCTTTTTGAGAAGGCAGGAATCAAACACGGTTTTTCTACGAAATTAGGCGGTGTCAGTGTGGGAGACTGTGCGACTATGAATTTAAGTTTTACAAGAGGCGATGATGAGAAAGCCGTGCTTGAAAACCATAGAAGATTTGCAAAAGCCGTCGGTTATCCGGTGGAAAATGTGGTGCTTAGTAATCAGGTACACGAGACAAAAATTTTACGCGTTGATGAAAAAGACTGTGGCAAAGGTGTTGTCAGAGAATCGGATATCATTGGCATCGACGGATTGATTACGAATGATAAAAAAGTAGTTTTGATGACTTTTTTTGCGGACTGTGTGCCGTTGTTTTTCTATGACCCGGTAAAAAAAGCAATTGGGGCAAGTCATTCTGGCTGGCGGGGAAGTGTAAAGCGAATCGGAGAAAAAACGGTGCGCCGCATGGAAGAGGAATTTGGCTCCAATCCCAAAGATATCCTTGCGGTAATCGGACCATCGATTTGCAAAGACTGCTACGAAGTGAGCGAAGATGTTGCGGCTGCTTTTCAGAAAGAATTTAAAGAGGAGCAGTGGCAGGAGATTTTAGAAGAGAAACCGGCACATAAATATCAGCTCGATTTATGGCGGGTAAATGAAATTATATTAGAAGAAGCCGGTATCCCGAAAGAACAGATTGAGGTGAGTGGCGTATGCACCTGCTGTCATTTCGACTGGCTGTTTTCCCACCGTGCGACCGGTGGCAGACGGGGAAATTTAGCAGGCGTCATAACTTTAATGGAAGGAGAATGAGACCTTGAACCGCAGAAATTATCAGAAAGAACTGGATGAATTATTGGCATCGTTTTCAGAAAAAAAACGATTATTTCTTCATTGTTGCTGTGCACCATGCAGCAGTTATGTATTAGAATACCTGCATGATTTTTTTGATATTACGGTATTTTTTTATAATCCGAATATTTCGGAAGCGTGTGAGTATCAAAAAAGAAAAGAGGAGTTAAAGCGTTTTTTACAGACAGCTCCTTTTGGAAAAGAAATTCATATGCACGATGCCGATTATGAACCGGAACTTTTTGAAAAAATGGCAAAAGGGCATGAAAATGATCCGGAGCGGGGGCCAAGATGCGCAAAGTGTTTCAGACTTCGGTTGGAGGAAACCGCAAAATACGCAAAAGAGGGTACGTATGATTATTTTTGTACGACACTTTCCATCAGCCCTCATAAAAATGCGGATTTATTAATGCAAATTGGAGAAGAACTTTCTGAAAATTACGGCGTTCCCTATCTGCCATCGGATTTTAAGAAGAAAAATGGATATAAAAGAAGTATTGAACTGTCAAGAGAATACGATTTGTACCGGCAGGATTTTTGTGGCTGTCGTTTTTCAAAAAAGGCAAAGGAGGACATGCGATGCGAGTGAAACAATGGATTTCTCTTTTCTTGTGTGTCATCATTCTTCTTCCCGGATGTGCAGCTTCTGAGGAAAAGAAGACAGAGCGTGAAATTTTTGCCATGGACACGATTATGAATCTGACTTTTTACGGTGAAAACGGAGAACAGGCGATGACAGCGGCTGTTTCCGAAATTCAGCAGTTAGAGAAAACTTTATCCGTTACCAAAGCAGACAGTGAGATTTCAAAGATTAATGCTGCAGGTGGGAAAAAAGTCACAGTTTCGAAGGAAACATATGACTTACTTTCTGCTTGTATTCAATATGGAAATGATACGGATGGGTTGTTTGATATTTCAATTTACCCGCTTGTGAAGTTATGGGGATTTACGACAGAGAAATATCATGTGCCGGACAAAGCCGAAAGAGATGCTGTTATAAAAAAGATTGATTATAAAAAGATAGAACTTCTTTCGGATTACCAGGTGCGGATTCCATCCGGCATGGCAATTGATTTGGGAGCGGCGGCAAAAGGCTATCTGTCCCAGAAAATTATTGATCTTTGCAAAGAGAAAAAAGTTATTTCCTGTATTCTTTCCTTAGGTGGAAATGTGCAGACAATCGGCATGAAACCGGATGACACGGAATACACGGTAGGAATTACGGACCCATCCGATGGAAGCAGTATTTATGGCACAGTAAAGGTAAAGGATAAGGCGGTTATTACCAGTGGGATTTATCAGAGAAATTTCAAAAAAGACGGAAAACTGTATCATCATATCATGGATAAAAGAACCGGTATGCCGGCAGATAATAATCTGGCATCGGTTACGGTAATTGCGGAAAATGGGGCGATGGCGGATGCGTATGCGACCGCACTTTCAGTTATGGGAGAAGAAAAGGCAATTGCTTTTCAAAAAAAACACCCGCAGATTCAGATTATTTTGATACGTAAAGACGGTACCTTTTACCAATCTGAAAAAGCGGGAATGATAAAATCCTAGATAAAGTGGTAAATAATAGCAGCAACAATAATTCCGATGATACTGCCAATGGTGAATTTGATTGTCAGTCCGAAAGTCAGAACCAATACGCCTAAGTTTAAGGTAAGTGGTTTTGCTAATCCAAAACTTTTTCCAAAATTCAGCCACGACAGGCCGGCAACTCCGCTTGTCAGCTGGCTGATAAAGCTGCCAAGAACAACACCTGCTAAAATCAGTAAAAAGAGTGCCCAACCGTTTTTTCCTGCTCCTCTTGCCATGATGCACCTCCTTATGTAATCGAAATCTATCTTTTAGCATACACTATTTTTTAGAAATCTGCAAAAACTTTTTACGAAAAAAAGGAAATAATATCCTTATGTTGTAATTCTTTTAATGTAGTTGTTTTTTGCTTAATCCCGAAAGGCAGGAAAGAGTGGATATGACAATACGTGAAAATTTAGAAAAAAGAGAACATGACATACTAAGTCCTTATGCGGCATTTAGTGATGAGTCTAAGGGGCGCGATACATACGAAGAGCAATGTGACCTGCGTCCGGTTTATCAAAGAGACCGTGACCGGATTCTTCATTCCAAATCGTTTCGGCGGTTAAAGGGGAAAACGCAGGTGTTTCTTGCACCGGAAGGAGACCATTACCGCACACGAATGACGCATACTTTAGAAGTGTCGCAGAATGCGAGAACGGTTGCAAAAGCACTTCGTCTGAATGAAGATTTGACGGAGGCAATCGCACTTGGACATGATTTGGGACACACACCGTTTGGACATGCCGGTGAGCGGATTCTGAATGAAATATATTCCGAGGGATTTCGTCATCAGGAGCAGAGTGTCCGCGTGGTGGAGTGCCTTGAAAAGGATGGCGAGGGATTAAATCTTACGGTTGAAGTAAGGGATGGCATCCGGAATCATTCGACTTCCGGAAATCCATCGACACTGGAAGGAAAAATTGTGAGACTCTGTGATAAGATAGCGTATGTCAACTCAGACATTGACGATGCAATCCGGGGAAAGGTCATCAAAGAAGAGGATATTCCCCGTGAATATACCGAGATTTTGGGAAATACTCTTAGAGAGCGTCTCAATACGCTGATACACGATTTGATTCGTAACAGTATGGATAAAAATGATATTATTCAATCGGACACAATGCGGGAAGCGCTGACCGGTCTCCGTGCTTTTATGTTTGAAAATGTGTATGTCAATTCCGTTGCAAAAGCGGAAGAGGGAAAAGCCGAGTATATGATTGGCCAGTTATATAAATACTATATTGACCATGTGGAAAAACTCCCGGAAGAATATGGCAAGATGTTAAAATCCGGAGAGGCATCCGTTGAGCGTGTGGTCTGTGATTTTATCGCAGGAATGACCGACCGGTATGCGGTAGCGACATACCAGAGTTTGACAATTCCTCGCACATGGTCTGTGTTGTAGGGAAGAAAAGTAACGGAGTGATGGGCATGTATTACGAAGAAGATTTTGTGGAAGAAGTGAGACAAAGAAGTGATGTTGTCGATATTATTTCTTCCTATGTAAATCTGAAACGGACCGGCAGCAATTATGTTGGTCTTTGTCCGTTTCATAATGAAAAGACAGCATCTTTTTCCGTGAGCCCGTCAAAGCAGATGTATTACTGTTTTGGATGTGGCGCCGGTGGCAATGTATTTACTTTTTTAATGGAATATGAAAACCTTACGTTTGTGGAAGCTTTAGAGCGGCTTGCCGAGCAGGCAGGGATGGAACTTCCGGAAAAAGGAAATTCTGAAAATGACAGGAAACGCCGGGATTTACGGGATTCAATACTGGAAGTCAACAAGTTAGCAGCCAATTATTATTTTGCCTGTTTGAAAAGTGAGCAGGGGAAGATTGGTTATGAATATCTGACAAAACGTGAGTTAAAGCCGGAGACTATTGTGCGGTTTGGACTTGGATTTGCAGGAAAAGGCGGAAGTCCTCTTTACCAGTATGTAAAATCCAAAGGCTATCCGGATTCGGTTCTCAAAGAAACCGGACTTTTCACTTATGATGAAAAGCGTGGCGTGTATGATAAGTTTTGGAACCGAGTGATGTTTCCTATTTTAGATAGGAATAACCGCGTAATTGCTTTTGGCGGCCGAGTGATGGGGGATGCCAAACCAAAGTACCTAAATTCGCCGGAAACAATGGTTTTTGATAAAAGCCGAAATCTGTATGGGTTAAATTTTGTGCATGGCAAGCAGGGTGAAGGCATGATTATTTGTGAGGGCTATATGGATGTGATTGCACTTCATCAGGCAGGATTCACAAATGCGGTGGCAAGCCTTGGTACGGCATTTACGAGTCAGCACTGTAGTTTGTTAAAGCGGTATACGGATTTGGTATATCTGTGCTACGATAGTGACGGCGCCGGGGTGAAAGCGGCGATGCGTGCGATTCCGATGCTGAAAGAAGCGGGGATTCGTGTCAAGGTAATCAATATGCGTCCGTATAAAGATCCGGATGAATTTATGAAAGGTCTTTCGCCGGAGGCGTTTAAGGAGAGGATTGAACAGGCAAAATCGAGTTTCTTTTATGAGGTGGACAACCTGATGAAAGAATATGACATGAATGATCCGGAATCCAAAACGTCATTTATGAATGAAGTGGCAAAAAAATGTTTAACCTTTGATAATGAAATCGAGCGGACGAATTACATGGAGGCATTTTGCAGAGAATATAGCGTAAGAACCGAGGATTTCAAAAAACTGGTTGCCTATCACAGTGCCAGAATGGTTGGCATTGATTATGAGAAGAGGCGGCAGGAGCGCATGGTGAAAACGGCAGGACAAAAGGAAGACGGCATTGCAAAAAGCCAGGGTGTATTTCTTACATGGCTTAGTAATGACCCGGTTTTGTTTGAAAAGACAAAAGGAATTTTATCCGCCGAAGATTTTGTGGATGAGCCGTATCACGAAGTGGCGCAGATGATTTATGAGCAGTATGAAACTACCGGCAAAGTAGAGCCGGCCATGATTATCAGTAAATTCCAAAGCAAAGAGGAGCAGTCTCTGGTAGCCGGAATTTTTAATAAAGAATTAAAAGAAATCAGTAAAGATACCGAACAGCAGAAAGCACTGAATGAAGTTGTGCACAGTATCAAAAAGTACAGTCTGGAATACCGGAGCAGGCATGTGACGGACATGAAAGAACTACAGACTCTTATGGAAGAGAAAAGAAAGTTGCAGACATTACAGATTTCATTTTAAAAGAGCCGTTGTTTGACAACAGAAATGGAGGAAAAGATGGATAAGGAAAATACAAATGTAGACGAACAGCAGAAAATGCTGACAATTATGAGTGAGCTTGTTGAATTGGGCAAGAAAAAGGAAAATGTACTGGAACTCAGTGAAATTGAGAAGGTGTTCGCAGACCAGGGAATGGAACTTGATGATGACAAGACCGAAAAAGTTTTCGAGTATTTGGAAAATAAAGGAATTGTTGCAATGGTGCCGGAAAGTGACACTGAGGATGACATTATTCTGGATGTTGAAGATGAGCCAACCGAGGAAGAACTGGAAAATATCGAAATGGCAGTTCCGGATGGTGTCAGCATTGAGGACCCGGTTCGTATGTATCTGAAAGAAATCGGTAAAGTGCCACTTTTGACCGCCGAGGAGGAAAAAGAACTGGCAATGAAAATGGAAGCCGGTGATATGGAGGCAAAAAAACGTCTGGCAGAGGCAAACCTGCGTCTGGTTGTCAGCATCGCCAAACGTTATGTCGGACGTGGTATGCTGTTTTTGGATTTGATTCAGGAGGGAAACTTAGGACTGATTAAAGCGGTTGAAAAGTTTGATTACCGCAAAGGTTACAAATTCAGTACCTATGCTACTTGGTGGATTCGTCAGGCGATTACAAGAGCGATTGCCGACCAGGCAAGAACGATTCGTATTCCGGTTCATATGGTGGAGACAATTAATAAATTAATCCGTGTTCAGCGCCAGCTTTTGCAGGAATTGGGACGTGAGCCGTATCCGGAAGAAATTGCGGAAAAGATGGGACTTCCGGTTGAGCGCGTGCGTGAGATTCAGAAGATTTCACAGGAGCCGGTTTCTCTTGAGACACCAATCGGTGAAGAGGAAGACAGTCATCTGGGTGACTTTATTCAGGATGATAATGTACCGGTGCCGGCAGAAGCAGCAGCCTTTACTCTTTTGAAAGAGCAGCTTGTGGAGGTTCTTGGAACGTTAACTGAGAGAGAGCAGAAAGTTCTGTGTCTACGTTTTGGCTTAGAGGATGGACGTGCCCGTACACTTGAGGAAGTCGGCAAAGAATTTGACGTAACAAGAGAGCGTATCCGCCAAATTGAGGCGAAGGCACTCCGTAAACTCCGTCATCCGAGCCGCAGCCGTAAATTAAAGGATTATTTGGACTAATGCAGCATACAATAGAATTGTCTGCCCGCATGGCAATGAATGCTTCGCTTGTACCGGATGGAGCAAAAGTGGCGGATGTCGGCTGTGACCATGGTTATGTTTCTCTTTATCTTGCTTCAAAAAAAGCATGTAAAAAAGTTATTGCCATGGATATCAATGAGGGACCACTTTCTCATGCAAGAAAAAATATTGAAAAGGCAGGTCTTAGTGATTGCATTGACTGCCGTTTGAGTGATGGCATGCAGGCGTTAAATCAAGGAGAGGTCGATACTGTTTTGATTGCCGGTATGGGCGGTATGTTAGTTTGCCGGATTCTTGAGCAGTCGCCGGAAGTTATGCAGGAGGTTTCCACGCTTGTAATTCAGGCGCAGTCCGATTTATACGAAGTCAGAAAGATGATTCATAAGATAGGCTTTTTCATTGAGAACGAAAAGTTTTGTATGGATGCTGGAAAACCGTATCTTGTGATGCGTGCAGTAAGAGGAGAAGAAAAAACTCCTTATGAGCCGGCTGAGTATGAATACGGACGGCTTTTGCCGGAAGTGAGCGATACCGCTTATCGTAAGTTTTTACTGGATGAACGAGATAAAAAAATGAAATTGCAGGAAACATTAAATATGCAAAAGACATCCGGTGCCGGTGCCCGTGTGGAAGAATTGACAGAAGAGATTACGGGGCTTAACTGGATTTTAAACAAATTCTAATTTGTTTTCCTAACGGAAGGGAGGAATTGCCATGGAAATTACATGGAGAGATAAAACAATAACATGCGAAGAAGGAACTACGCTGTTTGATATAAGTAAACAGGTGGAAAAAGAATATGAGTTTCCGATTATTGTCGCAAAAGTGGATGGTGTGATTCAGGAATTATACCATGAAGTGATTGATGGAACGACGGTTTCTTTTTGTACAACAAAAGACAGTGATGGTAAGCGTGCTTACATACGTGGTATGTCAATGCTTTTGCTGAAGGCAATTCAGGAAGAAAAGGCATTTAAGGAAGAGGACCGGATAACGATTGATTTTTGTTTAGACAGTGGTTATTACTGCCATTTAAATTCAAAAGAAAAACCGACAAAGGAACTGCTTAACCGTTTGGAAAAGCGGATGCGTGAAGATGTAAAAAAAGATATCCGTTTTGAAAAAGTTGTGATGCGAACCAGAGATGCCAGACGGATGTTTGAAAAAAAGCATATGTCAGATAAGAGCAATCTGTTAAAATACCGCAGAAATTCACGCATGACGGTATATCATTTAGGCGATTTTACAGATTATTATTATGGTGCCATGCCATACAGTACCGGTATTTTGACTCATTTTCGTCTGGAACTTTTTGAAGATGGTTTTGTCTTTGTGGTTCCGAAAAAAGAGGCACCTGTTACAATGCCTGAATTTAAACCAAGCATAAAACAGTACCACACGATGCAGATGGCAAATGAGTGGAGTGAAAAAATGCAGGTTTCTACAGTTGGCGAGTTAAATGAAATCATTGTGAATGGTGGTTTTCAGGAGTTGATGCTGACACAAGAGGCGCTGCACGAAAAACGGATTGGAGATATTGCGGTGCAGATTGCGGAGCGCGGCTGTCGTATCGTGACAATCGCAGGACCATCGTCATCCGGTAAAACAACATTTTCTTATCGTTTATCGACTCAGCTTCGCACCCTTGGTTTGAAACCTCATCCGATTGGTTTAGATGATTATTTTGTAAATCGTGAAGATACACCAAGAGATGCCAACGGAAAATATGATTATGAGTGCCTTGGTGCCATTGATACGAAGCAGTTTAATGAAGATTTGACAAATCTTTTAGCCGGTAAACCGGTTCAGCTGCCAACATATAATTTTATCAGCGGTATGAGAGAATACGATAAACCGATTATGCAGCTTGGCAGTGAGGATATCCTTGTTATAGAGGGAATCCATGGCTTGAATGACAAACTGACATATTCCATCCCGAAAAAGGATAAATACAAGATTTATATCAGTGCACTGACGACATTAAATATCGATCACCACAATCGGATTCCAACGACGGAAGGACGGCTTTTACGCCGAATTATCAGAGACGCAAGAACCCGTGGCAATACAGCCCAGAAAACCATTTCTATGTGGGATTCCGTCCGCCGCGGCGAGAGCCGGAATATTTTCCCTTATCAGGAAGAGGCAGATGCGATGTTTAACTCGGCACTGATTTATGAGCTGGCTGCTATGAAACTTTATGCAGACCCGTTACTGTTCCAGGTGACTAAGGATTGTCCGGAATATGCGGAGGCACAGCGTCTGCTTAAGTTTTTGGATTATTTCTTGCCAATTGACCCACATGATGTTCCACTGAATTCCATCTTGCGCGAATTTATCGGTGGTGGTATATTATTAGGGTAATTTCATTATGAGCAGCACAAGTGACCGCGCCCATTCAGACGAAAGGGAATGGGTGAGGAAAGTCCGAGCTTCACAGGGCAGGATGCCGGATAACGTCCGGTGGAGGCGACTCCCAGGCTAGTGCAACAGAAATATACCGCCACGGCTTTGCCCGTGGTAAGGTTGGAATGGCGAGGTAAGAGCTCACCGCCTCTCTGGTAACAGGGAGGGCATATGTAAACCCCATCCGAAGCAAGACCGAACAGGAAGCAATACGGCGGCCCGTCGTGTTTCCGGGTAGGTCGCTAGAGCCTGTTGGCAACAGCAGGTCCAGATAGATGGTCACTCAACGACAGAACTCGGCTTATCGTGCTGCTCATATGAATTGAATCAATGGATTTGAATGTAGATGGAGAGCACCCGGAAGGGTGCTTTTTTGTGTGGGTGCGGAGTTAAAAAGGAAAAAAATCTTGTATTTTTCCAATGATATTTCTGTTCGTATCAATTAAAGTGTATTTAGTAATTTTATTTACAAATATAAAAAGAGGAGGTGTAAAAATGAATGAACAGGAGATTTATGTTGATAATGATTTATTAGGGCAACAGATTTTATTTCGTTCAGCAACTGGAGAAAGATTAGGTTTTTTTAATAGCAGAATTGTAAGTATGCTGGATTTCGCAGAGGACAGGCTAAATATACGAACGGCTCCCAAAAATTATGAAAAGGTACGGGAAATTCGTTATAAAGATATCGCGTCTGTTGATGTAAAACGGCATATGAGTATTTTGTATATTATTTTATTTATTCTGCTTGCAATAGGTGCAATTTTTTCTATGGGAATTACATTAGTTATTGATGTGGTTCTTTTTTGGAGTGTATTTGGAAGCAAATTGGTTATTACAACAAAATCAGGAAGCAAATATTCTTTTGTAACTTTATGGGCACCAAAAACCTATCAAGATTTTACGGAAGCACTTCGCCAAACGGTTGAGCAGGCAAATACCGGAGAATATTTAGTTGCGAATGAGGAAAAAAGCGAAAATATTGTGGAGCGTTTGTTTATTCAACGTGACATGGATATGAGTAAAACCTGTAAAGAAAGCTGGAACATCATGGTGGATGAACTATGCAGTGGAAAGACAACAGACGAGTTAATAAGCAGTTTATATGAAAAATGCAGCAGTAATAGTGATTTTACTTATCCGGAAAAGAATAACACGTTTTATTCCGGTGTGTGTCAGGTTTTGTCAAATGCAATAGGAGCAGATGAAAAAATAATTTTGGCGATTAATCCTGCATTGCGTTGTGCAAATCCGCCTAAAAAGTTTGTTGCATTAACTTCAGAACGAATTATTTTTTATTATAATAAGCGTATTCATAGTGTGGCATATGAAGATGTTTATAAATTATCCTTTATGTCGCCGCCAAATTCGTGGTTTGTAAACAGTTTTCCGCCAAATGGTGAAGAAATGTTTATGATGGGTTCGGGCATGTATGGTGCCGATATCATGGGATTAATCCTTGCGTTGATTAGTAGATTTAGTGATGAAAAATCAATTCGAGGTCATAAGATTGTTATAATGTCGGCAAATGACAAATTTGGTTCTTACTAGAAAACAAAATAATAATTTTAACAAAGAAAATGGAGATGAATTTATATGAAAACTTTAAAGAAAATATTAGTGATGTGTATGACACTTGTTGTTATGGTTGGTGTTACCGGATGTGTGGATTCAGATAAGCAGGAACGGTTGATTCAGTTTATCAATGTCGATTTGGCGGAAGCGACGGAGTTAGAGTCAGAGGCAAATGATTTGTATTCGAATAATGTGGAAGATAATTATGAGAGTGATGAAGCGCTGTATAATGCGTTAAAAGATACAATTGTTCCTAATTACGAAAAAATGGTAAAAGATGTTAGTGCAATTGATTTAGGTGAATATACAGAATTTAACGAATTAAAGTCTCTAATTATTCAGTATTGGTCAAAGAAATTGGAAGCATTTAATAAAATGATAGATGCTTTAGAGGCTCAAGATAGTGATCGAGTTACAAAGGCGAATGATTTGTTGAGTGATGCTGAAGATATTTATAAAAAATATGAGGCTGAATTAGAGAAGTTAAAAAAAGAATATGATGTTGTTACGAAAGAGTAAGTATTTTTATAATTCAGCCTGCCGTTTGGTGGGCTGTGTTATTAAGGAGGAAGAATATGACTTGGATAAAATGGTTGCTTAGGCTTTTGCCGGTAGTAATTGCTATTATTGGCGTTTTACTTGTTGTTCACAGAATAAAAGGTCATTATCCTATATACCGTATTATTGTAACAATTGTAGAGTTTGTTATAGTTACAGTATTAGCATGTATGCTACCTAAAAGTTATGAAAAAACGATGAATGATTTATCATCTGATGCGATGATTTCTGCACCGGCAAGCATTCCTAATATTACATATGGACAAGCGATAGAGGCTGCATGTACAGATGTTAATTGGGGATGGTTTAATACATCGTCTGAAGAAGATGCACAACATGTAATTGTTGAAGTTAATGCGAAGTATACCTATAGAGATGTAGAAAACGACATTACCATTCAGTTTAATTATCCGGATTCGTATGCTCCAATCTCTGACATTGATGTAAACTCACCGATGGAGGTCAGCTTTCTTGGATTTGGAAAATCACAAGAAGAACAAGAATCAACAATGAAAGAAATTTTATTTACTATGTTCCAGAAATATGCTTCTCAAAATGGGATTACATTAGATGAATCGCAGAAAGAGGATATTTTATATAATCAGGCGTATAAGGAGAAGTATGAAAAAGATTCATCTAAAGAGGCTACGGCTACACCAGAGGTGACAGAGGAACCAATAGCGGAAGACGAATCAACGGGGGATGATGAATCATCAAATGACGAAGATTATTATGTTTCGCTGATTAAGGAGTCTTCGCCTGAAGCTTATCCCGATTATACTTATGGAGTGGTGTTTGATAATTACTTTTCTAATCCAAACTGGGGATATGCGGAAATAGATAAGCAGAAGATTGTTGATTTTACCGGTGGCTGCACATGGAATGGTGAAGATGTAAATTGCGAAATCCAATTTCAACTTAATATGGATGAAGGCACATTTGAAGTTGTTTATTATGAATTTGATGGTAATCAACAGGATTTAAATGAATGGCCAAATGTACTTGATAAAATTTTTGGATTAACATACGAAAAGTAAGGATAGAGTAGATACACAAAAGAGAAAGCAGTTGGTAGAAGATGCTTCAAAAAAACCATCAATAAAAAATGCATATAAAGATATTTTAGCTGAAGAAAATCAGAAGTAATAATAGAGAGGCGGTGCGCGGCACCGCCTCTCTCATTTAAGCCTCTCTACTTAAGTTCCTTCAACCGTTCCTCCACAATACCTTTTGTAACATCATCATTCATAATTTCAGAATTTTTTGACGTTTCCGTCAGCAGTTGTTTCTCCTTTTTTGTATCACCGGTTTTTTCGTAGTACAAACGAAGCAGCATAAAGCGATTGGTCTGTCGGATAGAATTTAAATCCTTATCTGGCGGAAACAGTTTATCAATATCCGAAAGAATATGATCAAATTTCCCGTTATTGATTGCGGTAGAAATGCGATAATATTCGGTGGATTCCTGTTTGCTCAGGCTTTCATTCTGATTGTCCGCCGGGAGAATACAGGCGGCTGCAAATAGGGCTATTGTTAAAATGCCGACGCCCCATACAACAAAACGAAATGGCTTTTTTGTTCCTTTCGTTTTCTTGTGCGTAAACAAGTAAATGATTAAAAGAATAAGAAAAACAATAAAAGCTAAAAAACAATAAGTCCACATCATAATTTTGAATCCTCCTTAATTAATTGTCTCAACCGGCGTTCGGTATATCCGTATTTCTTCGCCAAATCAGAGAGTGAATGAGTGCCGAGCTGCCGTTCCACTTCTTTTACGACATATTGAACAGAATATAGACGTTGAGGAAGTGTGATTTGCTGACCGCGATAGTGCTTATGTAATAAAATCGTATTTTCAATTCCGATGATTTCGGCGATACACGCATAATCGCCGGCAAGATCATTTGGTGTAATTTCGCTCGCCTCATCAGAAAGTGCTTCTGCTGCATATTCCATTTTTTTCCTCCTTATTATCCCATGTAACATAGAGTAGCACATTTGCATGAGTATTTACATGAGAATATTTCCTTGAAAAATACAACATAAATTTCCTTGCAAAGAACCATGTATTTTACAAGAATAAGGATATGAAATTTTCTTTCGTCTGTGGTGTCCTGACAGTCGACTTTTATTAGGCAAGTGATAAAAAGGCGAGCAGGGCAAAAAGATAGAGGCACACTGCCAGAATCATTTTCCACAAAGTAGCGCTGCGAAATCCTGGAATTTTTCTGAGAAAACGGATGTCAGCAGGGGTGTCTTCCGGTAAAACGGCATCGAGTTGTTTGTAAATCTGATGACAGTTTAAATATCGTTTTTTGGCAGAAATCTGTGTGCACTTGGTTACAATTTTTCGCAGACGTCTGTCTTTTGGAAGCGCCTCTTTTGGCATTTTTCCGGTTGTCATCTGATTGATGAGTACACCGAGTGCGTAGATGTCGGTCCGAGCGTCGGATTGCGTAAACCCGAACTGCTCCGGTGCAGCGTAGCCAGGTGTTCCAAGAATTTGGGTGTCATTTGTCTGATTTTTCTTTACTTCGCGTAAAATTCCGGGGTCAACCAGATACGCTTTTTTCTCCTCGGAAATAATAACATTGGCGGGGGTGACATCACGGTGAATCATATTGTGCTTGTGAAACCATTGCAAACCCTGGCATAAATCCATTGCATAACGGATTACTTCATCTTTTGAAAATGGACCTTGCAGATAAAGGTGTTCCTCCACGCTTTCCCCACGAATCCATTCTTCATTGATATAAAAGTGTCCTTCTTTTTCGTAGACGGAGTAAATTGTAACAATGGCAGGAGAGGGGGATCGCTGCTGGTACTCATAGAACTGTTTTATGACCGGATACTGCTCCCGCGTAATTTCTTTCCGCACAAAGTAGAAACCGTCCTGCTCCACAAGTTCGGTAAGGCGGTCCGGAGAGGTATTCAATTTTGCAAGAATTGTCTCTTTTGTTTCCATAAAAAACTCCCTATTGTCGTATTTGTATTATTTTATTCAACTCTTGTATTATCTCATAATTTGCAGGAACACGTCAATCAATGGTTGCAAAAATCGAGTGTAAATGGTTTAATTAGTTCAGATGATATATGAGGTGTGTGAAATGAAAAATAATTATAAAATGACAATGTATGCCTGCTTTATTGGTTATATCGTGCAAGCGGTGGTGAATAGCTTTGTCCCGCTTTTATTTGTGACCTTTCAGACGGAGTATCATATTCCACTGACACAAATTACGCTGTTAATCACGGTGAATTTCGTGATTCAATTAGTGGTTGATCTATTGTCAGCCGGTTTTGTTGACAAAATCGGATATCGGGCATCAGCTATTATTGCGCACGCTTGTGCGGGAACCGGTATTTTTCTGCTTACGCTTTTGCCGGAATTGTTTTCATATCCATTTTACGGCATTTTGTTTGCCGTTATGGTTTATGCCATCGGTGGCGGTTTGATTGAAGTTTTGATTAGTCCGGTTCTTGAGGCGTGTCCGACGGATAATAAAGAATCAGCCATGAGTTTGTTACATTCATTTTACTGTTGGGGATGTACCGGTGTTGTTTTGTTGTCCACACTTTTTTTTGCTTTGTTTGGAACATCGCATTGGAAGATTCTTGCCCTAATCTGGGTGCTTTTGCCGACAGCTAATTTAATTTTGTTTACGAAAGTTCCTATTTACAGTCTTCATGAAGAAGGGGAGAGTGGGATGTCAATTTCTGAACTGTTTCGAGTAAAGGTGTTTTGGCTTTTGATGGCGATGATGCTTTGCGCTGGTGCGTCGGAACAGGCAGTGAGCCAGTGGGCATCCACATTTGCTGAAAAAGGACTTCATATCCAGAAGACAGTGGGGGATTTGGTCGGACCGATGATGTTTTCTGTTTTGATGGGATTGTCGCGTTTGATTTATGGAAAATACGGTGAAAAACTTAATTTAGACCGATTTATGAAAGGAAGCTGTGTACTGTGCGTTGCTTCGTATTTGTGCATTTCCCTTGTGCCGGTTCCGATAGTTGGACTGATTGGTTGTGCGATCTGTGGATTTTCTGTGGGAATTATGTGGCCGGGGACTTTCAGTAAGGCATCGGCAGCCATAAAAAGAGGAGGGACGGTCCTGTTTGCAATGCTTGCACTTGCCGGAGACTTAGGATGCTCCGGAGGACCGACCCTCGTTGGATTTGTTTCCAGTGCGTTTTCCGGTAATCTGCGCCTGGGAATATTAACTGCTATTGTTTTTCCGGTATTATTATTTGCCGGATTATGTACTTTTTCACGGTTAGTCGTTAAAAATGTTGATTAACTCAGAGAATGTGTCTGTGATTCCCTGAACGGATTCTTCAATGTTATTGTAAATGGCAGCGGACTGTTCGGCTAAATCCTGCATGCTGTTTGCAACAACGGCAAATCCGGCACCGGCTTCACCATTTCTGGCAGCTTCAATACTTGCATTCAGAGAAAGCATACGCTGTTTACTGGAAATTGCTTTCAACTGGCTGGTGTCCTTGTTAATGACATCGACAAAGGAGGCTGACTCCTGCGTTTTTTCCTGCAATGCATGCATCAGGGAAGCGTTTGTGTATTTGTAGTATTCCAGATTGACTAACTGGTTTACAATTAATTCTAAAAGATTGGCGGCAGCTCGGATTTTTTCCTCAGAACTGATTGTCACTTTATTAAGTGCGGCGATATACTCGTCCTCATTAATGCCAAGTTCTCTTGCTGTTTTGCGGAAAGATTCTTCATCCGGGGCTTCCGGAAGAATCTGTCCTCCGATAATTGCGCCCACTTTTTCATCGCCTACTTTAATATCGACTGAGAAGTCCATAAGTCCCGCATGGCAGAAGTAAGTTCCACTGCCTTCGTTGTCACACTTGATACAGCGGCGGTTTCCTTCTTTTGAACCACGTGTGTACTTCATGCAGAACTCAGTAAAATTGCTGCCCTCTGTTAAATATTGTCCGTCATTTCCGACAGCAATTGCAGCAAGGCCGGTAGCGTTGGAAAAATTATCCTGAATTTTTTGCAGTTTGGATATGTCCATAAATTCTTTAAGTTCCATAAAAACCATTCCCTTCATTTCATTACTTTAAAAATTTATATATATTTTACCACAAAAAACACATTTCGGCAAAAAAAATTCTAACTATAGACTAGACTATTTCTTATTTGTGTACTATAATTTGTTTGTTAAATTGTGGAAGAATTGGGGAGAATACCAAGGTGAAATCGAAGAAATCGACAGGAGAACTGTTACATGAAATTGCGACGACGAAACAGGATTTTGAGTCGTTTGCCAATGAAAACAAGGATGAGTTTGACGAGTTTGATAGTAGAGACTATTTGAATCGTCTTTTGAACATGAAAAATTTACAGCCTACGGATATTATCAGGCGGAGTGGTTTGGAACGCTCTTATGTGTATCATATTTTAAATGGTGAGCGGAAAAATCCGTCGCAGGGCAAAGTGATAGCACTCTGCATTGCATTTGAACTTACCGTGGAGCAGACGCAGAGGCTGCTTCGGTCATGGAAACTGCCGGTTCTGTATCCGCGTAATCAGCGGGACAGCATTATTTTATACGGAATCAGCAGAAAAATGAGTGTTATGGAAATTAATGAGCATTTGCTGAATTTGAATTTTGAATTATTGGAATAAAGGAGAATAAAAAGATGGAGCGATACGAACTTGCAAAAAATCGTATTATGGAACTGGAGACGGAGATTGACGGCGCATTTGGCGATTATATCAAGGAAGCGGCACATTTATTTGTGACGATATTTCATGTAATGGATGGTACAGAAGACGCAAAACAGCGAAAAGAATGGACAGACAATCTTTACGAAGAAATAGCGGGGGATAATTATGAAACTTCGTACGCAAATCCGGCATATTGTGTTAAGAAATTCGGCGAAAAGACCGGACAGTATTTGTGCTGGTTTTATGCCAGATTCCGTGACAGTATTGTAGCGGCGTTTGAAGAGGACGAAGAAGAAGTAACAAGATGCATGGAGTTGTTTTTGCAGGTGGTTTCTGTATTATCTTTGGAGGAGGAAACCGAGCGCTACCTGAAAGAGACAATTTACTACGATGTTCATGATTATGCAGAGGACCGCATTGAGAAAAACATTCATGATTTGCTTTGCCCGGAGGAAACTCTGATTTACAATATTGTGATGAAGAGTGATTTTTCAAATACCGATTATTTGTACCGCTATGGGGAATACATTACGGAGAATGAAATTCGGATGGCGGAGTTCTTAGGGAAAATGCCAATCGAAAAACTTTTAGCCATGGCGTCTACTTATACGGAAGGCTATCGCAAGGGCTTTGAAATTGCGGGGATTGATTTGACGAAGAAAAAGACCGTGCAGATTCGTTATCACATTGGTTTTGAGCCAATGGTAAGACAGGCGGTTTTACAGTTTGAGAAAATGGGATTAAAGCCGGTATTTACAAGAAAGACAAATACGCAGGCTGTTGGTGTTGTCAGCACATCGCCGAATAAACAGTATCAGTATGATCATCGTTTTGACGATGCTTTATATCTGAATCATGCACTGGTGCAGGAAAGATTAAAAATCTCTGAGAAAGTATTTGAATCGTATCGGGAAGAGGCTTCTTTGTATGCCGGACCGGCAGTGATTGAAGTGTTTGGGGAGAAATTATTTTCTCCGAAAGTGAAAAAGGAAAGTCCGGCGTATAAAAAAGAGCAGGAGGAGCTTTCGGTTTCTTACCGCAGAGATTATTCTTTGCTCCAAAACCGGTATATTCCTCAAGACTCTTACAGCTTCACGATTATCGCCTATCCGATTCCGGAAATTGGTGAGGATTTCGAAGATATTTTTGAGGAAACAGTAAAGGTCAATACACTGGACATGGAAGAATACAAACAAATTCAGCAGCACTTAATTGATGCACTGGATTTGGGCGAAAAAGTTCATGTGACAGGACGAGGTAAAAACCACACGGATATTTGGATTCGTCTGCACGAATTGACGGAGCCTGCGAAACAGACGAATTTTGAAAATTGTCTGGCAGATGTTAATATTCCGGTTGGTGAGGTGTTTACTTCTCCGAAACTGACGGGAACGAATGGCGTGCTTCATGTGACGCAGGTTTATTTAAATGAACTACGCTATGAAAATCTGGAATTTTCCTTTACGGATGGTATGGTTACCTCTTATTCCTGCTCCAATTATGAAAAGGAAGAGGAAGGAAGAAAATATATCAAGGAAAATATTCTTCATAACCGTGAGACACTGCCAATTGGCGAGTTTGCCATTGGTACGAATACGACAGCCTATGTGATGGGAAGAAAGTTTGGCATTGAGGCAAAACTGCCGATTTTGATTGCAGAAAAGACAGGACCGCATTTTGCTCTTGGTGATACCTGTTATTCTATGAGTGAAGATGTGGTTTTGCACAACCCGGACGGAAAAGAAATTATTGCAAAAGAAAACGAGTGCTCGGCTCTCAGAAATACGGATATTTCCAAGGCATATTTTAACTGCCACACAGATGTTACGATTCCGTATGATGAACTTGGTGATATAATTGTCTTTACAAAAACGGGTGAAACCGTTACACTGATAAGGAATGGACGGTTTGTTCTTCCGGGAACAGAACGTCTGAATGAAGTTTTAGATTAAAATGAATGAATGCAGGAGGAATTGCAAGATGGCAAAAGTAGGTATCTTAATGGGAAGTGATTCAGACCTTCCGGTTATGAAAAAAGCAGCAGATATGCTTGAGAAATTTGGAATTGAATATGAGATGACGATTATTTCGGCTCACCGTATGCCGGATGTATTTGTTGACTACGCAACAAAAGCAGAAGAACGTGGTGTTGAAGTGATTATCGCAGGAGCCGGTGGTGCTGCTCATCTTCCGGGTATGTGTGCGGCGTTATTTGACCTTCCGGTTATTGGTATCCCGATTCATACAAAGAGCCTTGGCGGTGTTGACAGTTTGTATTCGATTGTACAGATGCCATCCGGTATTCCGGTTGCTACTGTCGCTATCGATGGAGCAGCAAATGCCGCTATTTTAGCAGCTAAAATGCTTTCGATTTCGAATAAAGATTTGCGGGCTAAGTTAAAAGATTATAAGAAAGAAATGAAAGACGGCGTTATGGCAAAGGCAGAGAAACTGGATAAGCTTGGTCATGACAAATATATTGAGCAGATGTAGGGGAAATTTTGATTGACATAAACATTAATGATTCGTATAATAATAGTAGAAGAGATAGCGTGCTATCTCAAGTGGGCTAACACTTAAATCCGAAAGACTTGTTGGACGAATGTGCCAGCGGTTGGCAGGCAACGAAAAAACCTGAAAGACTTACTGGACGAATGTGCCAGTGGTTGGCGGACAACAAAAAAATTAGTCGTTAAAGGAGAGTTGGTAATGCTGCGGTATTATAACTCTCCTTTTGAATTAGTAAATAACAAAGCGAGGAAGGTAGAGTATTGAAAAAGCATACAGCAAAAGAAGCAGTTAAAATTATTATAGCAACAGCAAAGGATTATAATAGATTACTTGAAAATAAAAATTTTATATTTATATACAGAAATCGTCTGAACAATCAAATTGAATATTTTGAAACTGTTTTCTTACCTCGTCATTTCCAACATTTATGTGGCGTTGATTATATTAACCCGGATAATGGAAAAGTGATACATAATTCAACAGATTTTTACAATAGAACATTAAATAATGAATTATCACATAAAGAAATTAAATTGAGAGAAGATGGTACAACGAATTTAAAATTAGAGGCTTTGCCTAAATTAGTTTCGTTTGTTCAATTTTCTAAGATAACAGTAGCTTATAATGGATGCCGACCTAGATTGTCCGTTGAACGGTTAGTTGGTACAACAAATTATTGTTTGGGATTTTCAAAAGAAGGAAAGTATTATATGCCTAGTTCATGTTTATTGGAAGATATTCGTAATTTGGGAGATCATCCTTCACAGATTTTAGCAGTATTATCGAAGAAAAATAATGCTTCAGAGCAAGTTTATTCCGAGATACGTTATGTTGCCAAAGGAGTTCCCCTTAATAAAATAAAGATGTCAAATAATTTAAATCAAATGATTAATTTGTCAAATTATAAAGGAAAATAAAGGAATCAATTTGTGGGAGACTATAACGCGAAGCGTTATCCCGTCTCTCACAAATTGATTCCTTTGGTTTTTGTATCACCCCGCCATCAGCAGCCGGTCAAGTGCCATCAGTAAATAGTCGGTGTAGCCGGCTTTTTTTATGTCCTGCATAGCAAGGAGGGGAACTTTGCCAAGCGTTTTTCCCTGATAGGAATAAGTGATAAATCCTACGGCGGTTCCTTTTTTGATTGGAGCCTTTAATTCCTGATATGTTATCTTCTTTTTGATTTTATTTTTGTCATAAGCAGCAGTAAACGTGTGTGAAAATGATTTTTTGGGGTACACCGTTAATTTTTCAGGGATTCCACCACGGACAGAAGGAGAGTTAAACTTCATGCCGGAATAATCGTCCTGATAGAGAGAACAGTTGGCAAATCCATAATCTAATAATGCCTGGGCTTCTGAAAAACGGACTTTATGGTCCGGTGCAGCCATTACAACAGCAATCAGATTTAATCCATTTCGCTTTGCTGTTGCGCTGAGACAGTATTTTGCTTTGCTGGTTGAGCCGGTTTTTAATCCTGTTATTCCATCATAAAAACGTACAAGTTTGTTTGTATTTGTTAAACCAAACTGTGATTCACCTTTTTTTGTTTTGTGGGTAATTGTGTCCATCCATACGGTTGAATATTTGGAAATGCCGGGATGTTTCATAATTAACTCGCGGGACATAAGACCTACGTCATAGGCACTGGAAAAATGCCCGGATTTGATATCGTCATCCAGACCGGTACAGTTTTTGAATTGTGTGTGTTTCATGCCAAGTTCTTTTGCTTTTTCGTTCATTTTCTTTACAAAATTTGGCTCTGAACCGGCAATTTTTTCTGCCATGGCAACAGCGGCATCATTTGCGCTGGCGATGCTGATGCATTTAATCATGGTGTCTACTGTCTGGGTTTCATTTGGTTCTAAAAATACTTGTGAGCCACCCATGCTGGCAGCATATTCGCTTACACTGACAGAATCGGTGAGTTGAATTTTTCCTTCTTCCAAAGCTTCCATAATCAAGGTCAACGTCATAATCTTTGTGATGCTGGCTGGTACAAGCTCGGTATCCTTATTTTTTTCCAGAATGATTTCTCCGGAATTTCCTTCAATCAAAACAGCTGCTTTTGCAGTAAGATTTACAGCTTGACCACTGGAAGATTCGGTGCTCCCGGCAGGAGCTTTAGACTGGGCATAGGAAAATGGAGCCGCAAAAAATAATGATAAAACTGCCAATATAAAAATTCCCAAAAGTTGTTTCATGTTGGTTTTTCATCCTGTCTTCAAAGAATCTGTTACATCCTATGGCGTGGAAGGAAAAAATATGACTATAGTTTGAAACTATATAAAAGCGCTGGTTTTCGGTATTATACAAACAAAACATGAGAGGTTATAATGAATTTAAATTCTAGGATTGAAAAAATGATTTGAAGGAGGATATTATGAAAACAGCCGTTATTGGATTTCCAAGGATTGGGGCATTGCGCGAATTAAAATTTTCATCGGAAAAATATTTCCGAAATGAAATAACAGAAGAAGAATTGTTAGAAACAGGGAGAACCTTGCGAAAAACACACTGGAAAATACAAAAAGAGGCAGGAATTGATTATATTTCCTGCAATGATTTTTCCTATTATGATGGTATCTTGGATGCCGCTGTTATGTGCGGAATTATCCCAAAGCGTTATCAGGAGTTGAATTTGTCAGAGCTTGACACATATTTTGCTATGGCACGTGGCTATCAGGGGGAAGCGGGAGATGTAAAGGCACTGGCAATGAAAAAATGGTTTAATACAAATTACCATTATATTGTTCCGGAGGTTGAGGATGATACGGTCATTTCTTTTTCCGGAAAAAAACTCCTAAGTGAGTTTGAGGAAGCAAAAGAACTCGGAATTTTGGTAAAACCGGTTGTGCCGGGAGCATATACCTTGTTGAAATTATGCCGTTATACCGGTACAAAAACGGCAGAGGATTTTGTCGATGATGTCATTTTGGCATATAAGGAATTGCTGAAACTTTGCGATAAAAATGAGGTTTCGTGGATTCAGTTCGATGAGCCGTCCTTGGTTTTTGATATGACAGAACAGGATTTAGCACTGTTTCGTAAGATTTATTTTGAAATTCTGCCATCGGCACAGTCCTGTCAGGTATTGGTACAGACCTATTTTGGTGATGTCCGTGATGTATATCAGGATTTGATTCAATTGCCATTTGCAGGAGTTGGTCTGGACTTTGTGGAAGGAAAACAGACGAAAAAATTGATAGAACAGTATGGATTTCCAAAGGATAAAATATTGTTTGCTGGATTGGTTAATGGTAAAAATATTTGGAAAAATCATTATAAAGAAACACTCCAGGCACTGCAAGAGTTGAAGGAAAAAGGGATTCACACGGTGTTGTCGACTTCATGTTCTTTACTTCATGTTCCTTACACAATAGAACAGGAGAAAGAATTGTCCGATGAATATAAAAAGCACTTTGCTTTTGCAAAAGAAAAATTATCGGAACTGCGTGATTTGAAGGTACTTGCAGAGAATGAGAACTTTTTAGATTCCGTTTTGTTAAAGGTAAATGAAAGTCTTTTTTTGGCAGGAAGAGACTGCGTAAAGGAAGAAGTGAAAAATCGCCTAAAACAAGTGAAGGATGAAGATTATGTGAGAACGCCTGCGAGAAAGGAACGTCAGAAGAGACAGAAAGAGGTTCTCGGTCTTCCGATTTTCCCAACGACAACAATTGGTTCTTTCCCGCAGACCAAAGATGTAAAAGCAAATCGTTCGGCTTACCGTAGAGGCGAGAAAACGAAAGAAGAATATGTAGCTTTTAACCGTGAAAAGATTTCAGAATGTATCCGCTGGCAGGAAGAGATTGGATTGGATGTACTTGTCCATGGTGAATATGAAAGAAATGACATGGTGGAATACTTTGGTGAGTCTTTAGGGGGATTTTTGTTTACCAAACTCGGATGGGTGCAGTCATACGGCACACGCTGTGTAAAACCGCCGATTATCTGGGGCGATGTGTACCGCGACAAACCGATAACCGTGGACTGGTCCGTATTTGCACAGTCACAGACCGATAAAATTATGAAAGGAATGTTGACCGGACCGGTTACGATTTTAAATTGGTCCTTCCCTAGAGAAGATATTTCCATCGAAGAATCCATGATGCAGATTGCCTTTGTAATCCGAGATGAAGTGCTTGATTTGGAGAAGAATGGTATTCGTATGATTCAGATTGATGAGGCAGCTCTTCGCGAAAAACTGCCGCTTCGTAAATCGGATTGGTACTCGGAATATCTGGATTTTGCAATCCCTGCTTTTCGTCTCACGCACAGCGGGGTAAAACCGGAAACACAGATTCATACACATATGTGCTATAGTGAGTTTAATGATATTATCAAGGCAATTGACGATATGGATGCGGACGTGATTACATTTGAGGCATCCCGGTCAGACTTGCAGATTTTGGATGCTCTCCGTGACAATCATTTTGAAACAGAGGTTGGACCGGGCGTATACGATATCCATTCGGCACGTGTACCGTCAGTCGAAGAAATTGTGACAGCATTAAAAGGAATGCTTGAAAAGATTGAGCCGGATAAACTCTGGGTAAATCCGGATTGTGGTTTGAAAACCAGAGGTGTTAAAGAAACAGATGCCAGCCTGCGGAACATGGTAGCCGCTGCGAAAGAAATCAGGAGATTGGCAAACTAGAATAGTAAGAAAAAAGAAAAAGAAATTCATTCGTATCGAGACGGGATAACGCTTCGCGTTATAGTCTCTCGCGAATTGAATTTCTTTTCCTTTTTTTACTTTCTAAGTGCCAATCACTTCCAGATATGTTATAATATCATTAAAAAAGATGTCGGGGGCAGTTGTATGCTAACAGTTATCATGATTTTTCTAGGTATAGCAGTTCTTTTATTATTTGACGGTGTTTTGGAAAATTATTTTCCGACAACGAAAGAGTATTCGATTCAATCACCAAAAATAAAAGAAGAGAAAAAAGTGGTTTTGCTTACGGATTTACACGCTTGTTGTGTGGGAGGCAAAAAGGATAAATATTTGCAAATGATACAAAAACAGAATCCTGACATTCTCTTGCTCGCGGGAGATATGACGGTGAAAAACGGAAAACGAACAGATTGTGTAATCGAGTTTTTAAAAGGGATTCGTTCGATTGCGCCGGTTTATTATGCGCCCGGTAATCATGAGATTCGCATGCCGGAGTATGAGTCTTTTATCCGGGCGGTTCAAAATTTAGGGATTCATTATCTTTCAAATGCAACAGAAAAACTGGACGAAATGGATATTTATGGGCTGGATTTGCCGGAATATTGGTATCATAAATTTTGGGAGAAGCGGAATTTTTCAAAAGAGGAAGTAGAAAAACTTTTGGGAAGTCCGAAAAAGGATACATTTTCTATTTTGATTGCACACAACCCGGAGTATTTTCCTTATTATGCTGCGTGGGGAGCTGACCTTACGGTAAGCGGACATATCCATGGTGGCATTATGAGGCTGCCGTGGATTGGCGGCGTGATTTCGCCGAGCCTTCGACTTTTTCCAAAGTATGATTCCGGTGAGTTTGAGGAAAACGGGAAAAAGATGATACTCAGCCGGGGGATGGGACTTCACCATATTAAACTTCGTTTTTTTAACCGCCCGGAGATAAGCGTCATAAAAATCACTTGCCAAGATAAGTCTAAATAGGGTATTATAGATAGGTAACGCTAAAAAAAGTGTACATTTGCTAAGGGGGCAAAACAGATGGAACTGCAAGTAAAGTTAGAAGTGTTTGATGGTCCGTTGGACTTACTTCTTCACTTGATTGAAAAGAATAAAGTAGATATTTTCGACATTCCGATTGTTCTCATTACGGAGCAGTATCTTGATTATGTCAGAAAAATGGACACCAAAGATATGGACGTCATGAGCGAGTTCCTTGTGATGGCGGCGACGCTTGTAAAAATCAAATCCAAGATGCTTTTGCCGGCAGAAGAAGAGGAACAGGAAGAGGAAGAAGATCCAAGACAAGAACTTGTGGAACGGCTCTTAGAATATAAAATGTACAAATATGCATCCTTTGAATTAAAGGACAGACAGGTAGATGCCGGAAAAGTTTTTTTTAAAGAACCTTCGATTCCGGACGAGATAAAAAACTATAAAGATGAAGTCGATTATGAGGAATTGCTTTCCGATGTAACGCTTCGAAAACTGCAAACCATTTTTGATTCCGTGATGCAGAAGCAGGTGGACAAAATCGATCCAATCCGAAGTGAGTTTGGCAAGATTGAAAAAGAAGAAATTAACATAGAAGACCACATGATTTTTTTGGAGGAATATGCGATGCTGCATAAAAAGTTCAGCTTTCGTAAAGTGCTGGAAAACGGCTCCGGAAAAAGTTATGTGATTGTCACATTTCTAGGTATATTGGAAATGATGAAAACCGGGAAGTTTACGATTGAACAGGACAAGTTATTTGATGACATTATCATTACATATAATCCCGGCAAGGAGCAGGAGGAAGAACAGTGAATATAAAAAAGTTAGAAGCCGTTGTGGAGGCAATATTATTTTCCATGGGAGAGGCTGTCGAGATTGAACGTCTGGCTGCTGCCGTAGACCATGATGAAGATACCGTGCGCAAAATTATTCGCAGTATGATGACCAGGTATGATGAAGAAGACAGAGGAATTCATCTCATTGAGTTAGATGGCTCTTTCCAGTTGTGTACAAAGCCGGAAATGTATGAGTATCTGATTAAGGTAGCTCATATTCCGAAAAAACATGTTTTGACGGATGTGCTTTTGGAAACGTTATCTATTGTTGCCTATAAGCAGCCGATTACCCGCTTGGAAATTGAAAAAATCCGCGGGGTATCGTGCAGTCATGCGGTAAATAAATTAGTAGAATATGGCTTGATTGCAGAAGCCGGAAGACTGGATGCACCGGGAAAGCCGATTTTATTTGGTACGACAGAAGAATTTCTTCGCTACTTCAGCTTGGAATCACTGGATGATCTGCCAATTTTAAATCAGGAAACAATCGAGACCTTTAAGGACGAAGCGGAAAAAGAAGTGATGCAGGAACTGGAAGAAGAACAAGGTGAATAAACGTTTTTCGGTTATTTACTGCTTATTGAAAAATTTTTCTTGCGTTTTTACTTTTCCTGTTATATAATGTGAAAAGACAAAGGCGTCAAAAGAGTATTGAACTATACTCTTTTGACGCCTTTTGTAGTCAAAAAATATTTTTGACAGACGGGAACATGAGTGACTATTCCATACGTCAAATACAAGGAGGAATTTCGATGAGTGAATATGTAGAAGAATGTAAACGGAAACCGATTGGCTTGTATGACCCTCGGTTTGAACATGATAACTGCGGTATTGGCGCAATTGTTAATATTAAAGGAAAGAAAACGCATAGTACCGTAAAAAATGCGTTAGAGATTGTTGCCAATCTTGAACACCGCGCAGGAAAAGACGGCGAAGGAAAAACAGGAGATGGTGTTGGTATTCTCTTACAGATTTCTCATAAGTTTTTCAGTAAAGTAGCAGAAAAGCTTGGTATTGACATCGGAGGAGAGCGTGAATATGGTGTCGGTATGTTCTTTTTCCCACAGGATGAGTTAAAAAGAAATCAGGCAAAGAAAATGTTTGAAAACATCATTGCCAAAGAGGGAATGGAATTTCTTGCATGGCGTGAAGTACCGATTGCACCGGATATTCTTGGAAAACGTGCCGTGGAATGTATGCCGTATATCATGCAGTGTTTCGTAAAGAAACCAAAGAAAGTTGAAAAGGGACTGGATTTTGACCGTAAATTATACATTGCAAGACGTGTCTTTGAGCAGTCCAATGAAAATACTTATGTGGTTTCACTTTCTTCCCGTACAATTGTATATAAAGGAATGTTTTTGGTTTCGCAGCTTCGCTTATTCTTCGATGATTTGCAGGATGTCGATTATGAATCCGCGATTGCGATTGTACATTCCCGCTTCTCGACAAACACACAGCCGAGCTGGCAGCGTGCTCATCCAAACCGTTTTATCGTACACAACGGTGAGATTAATACCATTCTCGGTAATGCAGATAAGATGCTTGCCCGTGAGGAGACGATGGAATCCGAGCAGTTAAAAGGAGAACTTCACAAAGTACTTCCGGTTATCAATGCCAGCGGTTCAGACTCGGCGATGCTTGATAACACACTGGAATTTCTGGTAATGAGTGGTATGGAACTGCCACTTGCCGTAATGATTACAATTCCGGAGCCTTGGGCAAACAACCGTTATATCAGTGAAAAGAAAAAAGACTTTTATCAATATTATGCAACAATGATGGAGCCATGGGATGGCCCGGCTTCCATCTTGTTCTCAGATGGTGATTTGGTTGGTGCTGTGCTTGACCGAAATGGTCTGCGTCCTTCCCGTTATTATATTACGGATGAGGATGAATTGATTCTTTCTTCCGAGGTCGGTGTTATGCCAATCAGTGAAGAACATGTCATTAAAAAAGACCGCTTAAGACCGGGTAAAATGCTTTTGGTTGATACAGTAAAAGGAGAATTAGTGGATGATGATGTTTTGAAAGAGACATATGCATCCCGCCGTCCGTATGGTGAGTGGTTAGACAGCAACCTGGTAGAATTAAAAGACATTCACATTCCGAACCACCGCGTGGAGCACTACAGCAATGAGGAGCGGAGAAAACTTCAGAAAGCATTCGGTTACACATATGAAGAAGTGAAAAATTCCATTCTTCCAATGGCTCAAAATGGTGGCGAGCCGATTGCAGCCATGGGACATGACACACCGCTTCCGATGCTTAGCAAACAGCCACAGCCGTTGTTTAACTATTTCAGACAGCGTTTCGCACAGGTAACAAACCCACCAATTGATGCGATACGTGAGGAAGTAGTAACATCAACATCAACTTACATTGGCGAGGATGGAAACCTGTTACATGAGCAGCCGGAAAACTGCCGTGTGCTTCGTATTAAGAATCCGATTTTGACCGATACGGATTTGTTGAAAATTAAAAACATGGATGTGCCGGGATTCAAAGTTGGTGTTATTCCGATTACTTATTATAAAAATACTTCTTTGAAAAAGGCAATTGACCGACTGTTTTTGGAAGCAGACAGAGCTTACAAAGATGGTGTTAATGTGTTGATTCTTTCAGACCGTGGTGTCGATGAAAACCATGTGGCAATTCCTTCTTTGTTGGCGGTGTCCGCAATGCAGCAGCATTTGGTACGCACAAAGAAAAGAACGAGTGTTGCTATGATTTTAGAGAGTGCAGAGCCAAGAGAAGTTCATCACTTTGCCACCTTATTAGGTTATGGTGCCTGCGCCGTAAACCCATATCTGGCGCTGGATACCATCAAACGCTTGATTGACTGCAACATGCTTGACAAAGATTACTATGCTGCTGTGGATGATTACAATTCAGCCATCCTTCACGGTATCGTAAAAATTGCATCAAAGATGGGTATTTCAACAATTCAGTCTTATCAGGGATCCAAGATTTTTGAGGCGATTGGCATTTCCAAGGAAGTGACAGATGTGTACTTCACCGACACGGTATCCAGAATCGGTGGTATTTCGCTTCAGGATATTGAGACACAAGTAGAACACCTTCATACGCGTGCTTTTGACCCATTGGATCTTGGTAACGATACAACACTTGACAGTCTGGGTATGCACAAGTCGCGCAGTGGAAAAGAAGATCATCTTTATAATCCAAAGACGATTCATCTTTTACAGCAGGCAACCTGGCAGAAAGACTATAAATTATTTAAAGAATATTCAAGAGAAATTGATAATGAAGACCGCTTCATGAATTTGAGAAGTTTGTTAGACTTCAAATTCCCGAAGAAGGGAATTTCGCTTTCGCAGGTTGAGCCGGTTGAAAGCATTGTCAAACGATTCAAAACCGGTGCGATGTCTTATGGTTCTATTTCACAGGAAGCACATGAGACATTAGCGATTGCGATGAACCGCTTACACGGTAAATCCAACAGTGGTGAGGGCGGTGAGAGTTTAGAGCGTCTATCCATTGGAAAAGACGGTTTGAACCGCTGCTCCGCAATTAAACAGGTGGCAAGCGGACGATTTGGTGTCACCTCTCATTATTTGGTAAGTGCAAAAGAAATTCAGATTAAGATGGCACAGGGAGCAAAACCGGGTGAAGGCGGACATCTGCCGGGTGGAAAAGTTTATCCTTGGATTGCAAAAACAAGACTTTCAACACCGGGTGTATCCCTTATTTCCCCGCCGCCTCATCATGATATTTACTCGATTGAGGATTTGGCACAGTTGATTTACGACTTGAAATGTGCAAATACCAATGCCAGAATTTCCGTAAAACTGGTATCGGAAGCAGGTGTTGGTACAGTCGCTGCCGGCGTAGCAAAAGCCGGTGCAGGCGTCATCCTGATTTCCGGTTACGATGGTGGTACCGGTGCAGCTCCGGCAAGTTCGATTCACAATGCCGGACTTCCTTGGGAGCTTGGTCTTGCCGAGACACACCAGACACTGATGATGAACGGACTCCGCTCAAAAGTTGTGATTGAGACAGATGGTAAACTGATGACCGGCCGTGATGTTATGGTAGCAGCATTGCTTGGTGCTGAAGAGTATGGTTTTGCAACCGCACCGCTTGTTACGATGGGATGCGTGATGATGCGTGTATGTAATCTGGATACCTGCCCGGTTGGTGTGGCAACCCAGAATCCGGAACTGAGAAAACGATTCAAAGGAAAACCGGAATACGTTGAAAACTTCATGTGTTTTATCGCAGAAGAAGTTCGTGAGCTGATGGCAAAACTTGGAGTAAGACAGCTCGATGAGTTAATTGGACGTACGGATTTATTGAAAGTGCGTGATGACATTCAGGATGATGAGAGAACGAAGAAACTGGATTTGTCCGCAATTATTGATAATCCATTTGCAAAAGATAAAAAACATTTATATAATCCGAAAGATGCGTATGATTTTAAATTGTCAAAGACAATGGATGAGAAAGTATTCTTAAAGAAATTTAAGCATGCGCTGGAAACCGGAGAAAAGGCAAAAATTAGTGCAAGAATCAGCAATGTGGATCGTGCACTTGGCACAATTCTTGGTTCTGAAATCACAAAGAACTTAGGAGACGATGTACCGGCCGATACCTTTACGGTAGAATGTATCGGAAGCGGCGGACAAAGTTTTGGTGCCTTTATTCCAAAAGGACTTACGCTGACATTGGAAGGTGACAGTAACGATTACTTCGGAAAAGGACTTTCCGGTGGTAAACTGGTTGTCTTTCCACCGGAAAATGTACAGTACAAAGCAGAAGATAACATTATCATCGGTAATGTTGCTTTGTATGGTGCGACAAGCGGTGAGGCTTATATCAACGGTATGGCAGGCGAGCGTTTCTGTGTCAGAAACTCCGGTGCACACGCTGTTGTAGAAGGTGTTGGCGACCACGGCTGTGAATATATGACAGGTGGCTGTGTCGTTGTCTTAGGTCCGACCGGAAAGAACTTTGCAGCCGGTATGAGCGGAGGTATCGCTTATGTACTGGATGAAAATAGTGACTTGTATCTCAAACTGAATAAAGAGCTGGTATCATCCAATGCAGTAACGGATAAATACGACGTTATGCAGTTGAAAGATATGATTCGTGAGCATGTAGAAGCAACCGATTCGGAACGTGGTAAAGAAATTTTAGCAAACTTTAGTGAGTACCTGCCAAAATTCAAGAAAATCATTCCTCATGATTATCAGGCAATGTTACAGGCAATTGCCCAGATGGAAGAAAAGGGACTGAGCAATGAGCAGGCACAGATTGAAGCATTTTACCAGTTGAAAAAAGCACGCTAAGATTTTTTGAAAACGAAGAAAGAAAGGATGATTACAATGGGTAAACCAACCGGATTTATGGAATATAAACGAGAGAACAACCTTGAGATAAAGCCACTTGAACGCATTAAAAACTTCAATGAATTTCATGTACCGATGAGTGAAGAGGAGCGCAGTGTGCAGGCTTCCAGATGTATGGACTGCGGTGTTCCGTTCTGTCAGTCGGGCATGATGATTGGTGGTATGGCAAGCGGCTGTCCGTTAAACAACTTAATTCCTGAGTGGAATGATATGGTTTATCGTAACGGATACGAACAGGCACTTGGCAGACTGCTTAAGACAAATAATTTTCCGGAATTTACTTCCCGTGTCTGCCCGTCTCCATGTGAGGCAGCATGTACCTGTGGATTGAATGATTCACCGGTAACGATTAAGGAAAATGAAAATGCCATTATCGAATATGGTTATGAACACGGATTGATGGGACCAAAACCTCCGAAAGTCCGTACAGGCAAAAAAGTAGCGATTGTAGGTTCCGGTCCATCCGGACTTGCGGCTGCTGACCAGTTGAATAAACGTGGACACAGCGTGACCGTATTTGAACGCGAGGATTATCCGGGCGGACTTTTGATGTATGGAATCCCGAATATGAAACTTGACAAATCGGTAATAGAACGTAAAATAGAAGTAATGAAAGCAGAAGGGGTTGTTTTCCGTACCGGTGTCAATGTCGGTGTGGATGTAAAAGCCGATGAGCTGAAAAAAGAATTTGACCGCATCATTTTGACTTGTGGTGCTTCAAACCCTCGTAACATCAATGCTCCCGGCAGAGATGCCAAAGGTATTTATTTTGCCGTTGATTATTTGAAACGAGTAACCAAGCATTTACGCAATCCGCAGTATACGGATTATATCAATGCCAAAGATAAAAATGTACTCGTTATCGGAGGCGGTGATACCGGAAATGACTGCGTTGGTTCCTCAATTCGTCAGGGGGCTAAAAGTGTCGTTCAGCTGGAAATGATGCCAAAACCGCCGGTTTGCCGTTTGGCAAGCAATCCTTGGCCGGAGTGGCCGAAAATTCTTAAGACCGATTACGGCCAGCAGGAAGCAATCGCTGTCTTTGGCAGTGACCCGCGAATCTATGAGACCACGGTAAAAGAATTTATCAAGGATAGTAAAGGTGATTTGAAACAGGTTAAAATCGTGAAACTGAACTGGCAGAAAGATGAAAAGACCGGACGGATGCAGATGAGCGAAATTCCGGGAAGTGAACAGATTTTAGATGTTGACCTCGTCTTTATTGCGGCAGGATTTTTAGGCTCCGAGGAGTATGTTACAAAAGAATTTGCCGTAAAATGCACGGACCGCACAAATGTGCGGACGAAGCAGGGCGAATACAGCACCAGTCAGAAAGGAATCTTTACAGCGGGTGATATGCACCGAGGACAGTCCTTGGTTGTCTGGGCAATCCGCGAGGGAAGAGAGGCAGCCCGTGAAGTTGATAAAGATTTGATGGGTTATACCAACCTCAATTAAAGGGTACAATTATCCGGTGGCAGAGGACTGCTGCCGGATTTCATATGGAAAGGAGAATAAACTATGTCGCATTACACAAAGGAAGATATCATTCGTATTGTAGAAGAGGAGGATGTAGAATTTATCCGTCTGCAATTTGTGGATATTTTTGGGATTTTGAAAAACATGGCAGTAACAGCCAAACAGTTGGATTCTATTTTGAATAACCGATGTACGTTTGATGCCGCTGCAATTAATGGGTTTGATACGATGCATGTGGATGAACTTGTTTTAGTTCCGGATTTGGATACGTTTACAATCTTCCCTTGGAGACCGCAGAGAGGCCGTGTAGCACGTTTTATTTGTGATGTGCGTCATACGGATGGAACTCCTTTCATGGGAGATTCCCGTTATATTTTAAAACAAGTAATCGAAGAAGCGGCAAAAGACGGCTATACGTTAAATGTCGGACCGGAATCGGAATTTTTCCTCTTTGATATGTCGGAAGATGGACAACCAACGACAAACACCAGTGAAAAAGGTGGATTTTTTGACATCGGACCGGTGGATGCCGGAGAAAATGCAAGACGTGATATCGTGCTTTCACTGTCCGAGATGGGATTTGAGATGGAATCTTCGTATCACTCCAATGAAGTATGCCAGCATCATATCGATTTCAAATTTGATGATGGAATTCAGACAGCCGATAATATTATGACATTTAAACTTACCGTTCGTACCGTAGCAAAGAGACATGGACTTCATGCTACGTTTATGCCAAAGCCAAATTATGGGAAAAAAGGTTCTGCGATGTTCTTTAACATGTTCTTGAGCAAAGATGGTGAGAACATTTTTAGTGACCCGGATGAAGAGTATGGTCTGAGCAAAACAGCATACTATTTCATGGGTGGAATTATGCGCCATATTAAAGGGCTTACTTTAATTAACAATCCGATTATCAATTCTTATAAACGTTTGGTGCCGGGATACAATGCACCGGTTAATATTACATGGTCACGTAAAAACCGTACTCCGCTTATGCGTATGACAAGTACCGGTGAGATGGGACCGCGTGTAGCATTGAGAAGTCCGGATGGCTCCTGTAATCCATATTTGGTTTTAGCAGGATGTTTAGCTGCCGGATTAGATGGCATCCGCAATAAAATCGAGCCACCAACCTGTATTGATGATTTAGAGGAGGCACAGGAATTTGATATTCTGCCAAGAACTTTGATTGAAGCGGTACAGGCATTTGAAAAAGACGAATTTTTCCATAAAGTATATGGAGAAGAGTTGTCACGCATAATCATCCAGAAGAAAAAACAGGAATGGGATGAATTTTGCGAACAAGTAACCGCATGGGAAGTTGAGAAGTATCTGGACCGAATTTAGTCCGGATACCGCTTATTTTGATACTTTTCTACGGGGAGGTGTGAACGATTCTGCGCATTATAGTAGCGTTTCCTAAGCTGGATGATGCGAAAAAAATAAAAAATGTTTTGAATCGGAGCGGATATGATGATATACTAGCATTTAATAGTGCATCGCAAGTGATTGCAGCCGCCAATGAATGTGACGGCGGTATTGTGTTGTGCGGATATCGTTTAACAGACATGCATTACAGTGAATTGTATGGCTATCTGCCGCGGGAATTTCAGATGCTTTTGGTAGCATCGCCTGCCAAATTGCAGGAATGCTCAATTGGCAGCATTATGTGTTTGTCTATGCCGATTCATTCGCATGAATTAGTAAGTACCATTGAAACAATGGCAATGGAACTTTACGCAGCGGAGAAAAGGAAGAGAAGATACCAGCCAAGGAAACGATCCGAAAAAGAACAAAAATCAATTGATGATGCCAAGGCTCTTCTGATGGAGCGAAACCATTTGTCTGAAGAAGAAGCCCATAAATATATCCAGAAACTTAGTATGGACAGCGGAAACAATCTTGTGGAAACTGCGGAGATGATTCTGGCATTCGATTAAAGGAGGATAACATGAACGCATATCTGATACTGGAAGACGGAACTGTGTTTACCGGAAAAAGCATAGGCAGTAAAAAAGAAGTCATTAGCGAAATTGTTTTTAATACGTCAATGACAGGATATCTTGAAGTGCTCACGGACCCAAGTTATGCCGGACAGGCAGTAGTAATGACCTATCCGTTAATTGGTAATTATGGTATTTGTAATCAAGACAAAGAGGCGAAAAAGTCAAATACCGATGCTTTTATTGTAAGAGAACTGGCAAGACTTGGAAGCAACTTCAGAAAAGAAGAAAGTATTCAGCAGTTTCTTGTAGAGCAGGACATTCCGGGAATTGAAGGAATTGATACAAGAGCCCTCACCAAACGACTCAGAGAAAAAGGAACAATGAATGGCATGATTACCACAGAAAAACCTGAGGATTTATCTGCCGTTCTTGAAAAAATTAAAAAATATTCCGTTCGCGGTGTAGTTGACAAAGTAACTACAAAGGAAATTGTTTCCTATAAACCGGGCGATTTAGATACCGATAGCAACATTTCTATTACAAAGAAGGTTGCTATTCTTGACGTTGGAACGAAATTTAACATTGCCAGATGTTTGTTGAAACGTGGCTGTGAAGTTACAATTTACCCGGCAAAAACGAAAGCAGAAACGATTCTTGCTTCCCATCCGGACGGCATTATGCTGACGAATGGACCGGGGGATCCGAAAGAATGCACAGAAGTCATTGAAGAGTTGAAAAAACTGTATGCATCGGATATTCCGATTTTTGCAATTTGCTTGGGACACCAGTTAATGGCACTTGCCTGTGGCTGTGACACGGAGAAAATGAAGTATGGCCACCGCGGAGCAAATCATCCGGTCAAGGACTTAAAAACCGGACGTGTATACATTTCTTCCCAGAACCATGGCTACATGGTAAAGGAATCTTCGGTGCCAAAAGAGATTGCCGAGGTTGCCTTTGTAAATGTCAACGATGGCACAGTTGAAGGACTTCGTTATTTACAGAAAAATATCTTCACGGTTCAGTTTCATCCGGAAGCTTGTGCCGGACCGAAGGATTCGGAAGTTTTGTTTGATGAATTTATCAAGATGATGGAAGAGTAAGGAGGATACATACAATGCCAAAAATGGATGAAATCAAAAAAGTTTTAGTAATCGGTTCAGGCCCAATCGTTATTGGACAGGCTGCCGAATTTGATTATGCCGGTACGCAGGCTTGTCGTTCTCTGAAAGAAGAAGGAATGGAAGTAGTACTTATTAATTCCAATCCTGCTACCATTATGACCGATAAAGATATTGCTGACCGTGTTTACATTGAGCCATTGACCGTTGATGTGGTTCAGAAACTGATTCGCAAGGAAAGACCGGACAGCGTGCTCCCGACACTGGGTGGACAGGCTGCGTTAAATATTGCGATGGAATTAGAGGAATCCGGCTTTTTAAAGCAGGAAAATGTTCGTCTGATTGGTACGACTGCACAGACAATTAAGCGTGCAGAAGACCGTTTGGAATTTAAAGAGACAATGGAAAAAATCCACGAGCCGATTGCTGCAAGTATTGTCGTGGAACATGTGGATGATGCGATTTTGTTTGCCAACGAAATCGGTTATCCGGTTGTTATCCGCCCGGCATATACCCTTGGTGGAAGCGGCGGCGGTATCGCACATAACGAAGAAGAACTGCACGATATCTGCTCCAATGGTCTTCGTCTGAGCCGTGTCGGACAGTGTTTGATTGAGCGCTGCATCGCCGGATGGAAAGAGATTGAGTATGAGGTAATGCGTGATGCGGCAGGAAACTGTATTACGGTTTGTAACATGGAAAATATTGACCCGGTTGGTGTGCATACCGGTGACAGTATTGTAGTAGCACCGTCTCAGACATTAGGTGACAAAGAGTATCAGATGCTTCGTACTTCAGCATTAAATATTATTACAGAACTTGGTATTACCGGTGGATGTAATGTGCAGTTTGCACTTCATCCGGACAGTTTTGAATACTGTGTTATCGAGGTAAACCCTCGTGTCAGCCGTTCTTCCGCACTTGCTTCTAAGGCGACCGGATATCCGATTGCAAAAGTAGCAGCAAAGATTGCGTTAGGATATACACTGGATGAAATTCCAAATGCTATTACGAAGAAAACCTTTGCAAGTTTTGAGCCGGCACTGGATTACTGTGTTGTAAAAATTCCGAGACTGCCATTTGATAAATTTATCAAGGCAAAACGTACTTTGACGACACAGATGAAAGCAACCGGAGAGGTTATGAGTATCTGTGATAACTTTGAAGGTGCGTTGATGAAAGCACTCCGTTCACTGGAGCAGCATATCGACAGTCTGGATATCGGGCGTTACAGTGACCGCTCCAAAGAAGAGCTGCTAGAGCGTATCCACATTGTTGATGACCGCCGTATCTTTATTATTGCCGAGCTGATTCGCAAGGGTGCTACCTATGAAGAAATTCATGACATTACAAAAATCGATTTGTGGTTCATTGATAAAATTGCCCATCTGGTAGAGATGGAACAGACTTTAAAAAACGAAACATTGACACCGGAAATTTTGGCAGAAGCAAAACGAATGGAATTCCCGGATGCTGTTATTGCTAACTATACCGGCATGACAGAGCGTGAGATTCACGATATGCGCCATGAAAATGGAATCGTTGCTTCGTTTAAGATGGTTGATACCTGTGCGGCTGAGTTTGAGGCAAGTACGCCATATTATTACAGCGTGTTTGGCAGCGAAACGGAAGTTTCCAAAGATAAGGACAGAAAACGAATCATGGTTCTTGGTTCCGGTCCAATCCGAATCGGTCAGGGTATTGAGTTTGACTTCTGTTCGGTTCACAGTGTGTGGTCACTGGCACAGAGCGGCTATGAGACAATTATTGTAAATAATAATCCGGAGACGGTAAGTACGGACTTTGATGTGGCAGATAAATTGTATTTTGAGCCATTGACACCGGAAGATGTGGAAAATATCGTGGATATTGAGAAACCGGATGGTGCGGTTGTCCAGTTTGGTGGACAGACAGCAATCAAACTGACAGAAGCACTTCTCAAAATGGGAGTTCCGATTTTGGGAACAAGTGCAGAGAATGTAGATGCGGCCGAAGACCGTGAGCTGTTTGATGAAATCTTAGAGCAGTGTAAGATTCCGAGACCGGCAGGAAAAACCGTATTTACAACAGAAGAGGCATTAGCGGCAGCAAATGAACTTGGGTATCCGGTTCTTGTCCGTCCATCTTATGTACTTGGTGGACAGGGCATGCAGATTGCGATTAATGATGATGATATTCGTGAATTTATGTCAATTATCAACCGCCATGTGCAGGAACATCCAATTCTTGTTGATAAGTACCTCATGGGTAAAGAGGTTGAGGTTGATGCGGTATGTGATGGCGAGAACATTTTGATTCCCGGTATTATGGAACACGTAGAGCGTGCCGGTATTCATTCCGGTGACAGTATTTCGGTTTATCCTGCCATGAGCATTAAACCTGAAGTTCAGGAAGTTTTAGTCGATTATACGGCAAAACTTGCAAAATCCCTCCATGTAATTGGCTTGATTAACATTCAGTTTATTGTTTATAACGATGAAGTTTTTGTTATTGAAGTAAATCCTCGTTCGTCAAGAACGGTACCATATATCAGCAAAGTAACCGGAATTCCGATTGTGAAACTGGCTTCCCGCGTAATCCTCGGTGAAAAAATCACGGATATGGGTTATACACCGGGACTTGCGAAAAAATCGGATTACATCGCAATTAAGATGCCGGTATTCTCCTTTGAGAAACTGCGCGGTGCAGAAATCAGCTTAGGACCTGAGATGAAGTCAACCGGTGAGTGCTTAGGTATCGCAAAAACATTTAATGAGGCACTTCACAAAGCCTTTATGGGAGCCGGAATCAATCTTCCGAAATACAAGAAGATGATTCTTACGGTAAATGATAACTCGAAAGACGAAGCAATTTCCGTTGCCAGACGTTTCCAGGCACTTGGCTATGAAATCTATGCGACACGCGGAACGGCTAAGTTCTTAGGCGAGAATGGCGTTTCGGTTATCGGTGTCAACAAGATTGAGCAGGAATCCCCGACACTGATGGATTTGCTGCTTGGTCATGAGATTGATTTGGTAATTGATATTCCAAAACAGGGTGAACATTCCCACGATGGTTTCCTCATCCGCCGTACTTCTATTGAGACCGGTGTTACCTGTCTGACTTCTTTAGATACGGCAAATGCACTTTTGACTGCGTTAGAGGATTCTGAGAAAAATGAATTGACATTAGTAGATATTGCTACGATTGACACGAAATAAAGGTTTACAACGAACTTAAATTGTGTTATGATAGCAAATAGCCATTACTCAGATTGCGGAAACTCCGACCGGATCTTAGTAAATGGTGATAAGAAAATATTTAGGAGGTATGTCACAATGATGACTACAGAAAAGAAAAAAGAAATTATTGCAGCTTATGGAAGAACACCGGATGATACAGGTTCACCGGAAGTTCAGGTAGCGCTTCTTACTGAGCGTATCAATACTTTGACAGAGCACTTGAAAGAGAATAAGAAAGATCATCATTCTCGTCGTGGTATGTACAAAATGATTGGTAAGAGAAGAGGCCTTTTGGATTATCTGAAGAAGACAGATTTGGAAGGTTATCGTGCGCTGATTGAAAAACTTGGTTTGCGTAAATAATTTGTATGAGTTGAGTGCTTTCGTCAAATGGATACTGTTTGATTGAAGGCACTCTTTCTATGAAAAAAATTTTTCTTAAAAAGGTGAGAAAATGAAACGAAATCGCAGTCAGGCTATGGTTTGCCGGGATGGCAAATTACTGCTTGTAGAACACAGAATGAAAGGAAGAGATTTCTTTAATCTGCCAGGCGGCGGCATTGAGGAAAATGAGACACCGGAAGAAGCAGCTTTACGTGAGTTAAACGAAGAAGCAGGCGTAAGTGGAAGAATTGTGCGTCCGCTTGCCATTGAATACAAACCGGATTTGGAAAGCCGGATTTTTACATTTTTGGTAGAAATCCCGGATGATGCGGTTCCGCACAAGGGAATTGACCCGGAATTATCGGAGTCCGAACAGACAATTATTGGTGTGGCATGGCGTACGTTAGAAGAGATTGCGGAGCGTGACCGTGCGTACTTATTTGGAGCCGGTCTGATGCGTGTGCCGATGTTTCACGATGAGGTTTTAAAGTGGCCCGATGACGCTATTAGTTATCCGGAATAAGGAAAGTTGCTTTTTTTGCAAAGATTGTGTATAATAAATTTTGTATGTAAATTGAGATGACACCGAGACTTCTGAAAAGCTCATTGATACAGTGGTTTTTTCAGTGGTTTCGGCATCTCGAAATAAAAATAAAGGAGAAAAAGTATGTACAAGACATTTTCAATGGAGCTTGCAGGACGTACTTTGTCAGTTGACATTGGACGTGTAGCTGCTCAGGCAAATGGCGCTGCATTTATGCGCTATGGTGATACAGTTGTCCTTTCTACGGCAACAGCATCCGAGAAACCAAGAGAGGGAATTGATTTCTTCCCATTAAGCGTAGAATATCATGAAAAGATGTATTCCATCGGAAAGATTCCGGGAGGATTTACAAGACGTGAGGGAAAACCAAGCGATAACTCAATTTTGACTTGTCGTGTAATTGACCGCCCGATGCGTCCATTGTTCCCAAAAGATTATCGAAATGATGTAACACTGGAAAACTTAGTTATGGATGTTGACCAGGATTGTGCACCGGAACTTGTTGCTATGCTTGGTTCTGCACTGGCTACCAGTATTTCAGATATTCCGTTTGATGGTCCGACCGCAGCAACACAGGTTGGTTTGGTTGACGGTGAACTTGTTTACAATCCGACAAGCGCACAGCGTGAGGTTTCTGATTTAGCACTTACTGTTGCTTCTACAAGAGATAAAGTTATCATGATTGAAGCCGGTGCAAACGAAGTTGATGAAGCTACGATGATTCAGGCAATTTATGGTGCTCATGAGTTGAATGGACAGATTATCGAGTTCTTTGACAAGATTGTTGCTGAGTGTGGTAAAGAGAAACACGAGTATGAGCATTTCGATATTCCGGAAGATATGTGGAATGACATGGTTAATTTCATTACACCGGAAGCTATGGAAGAAGCTGTATTTACTGACGTAAAACAGGTTCGTGAAGAAAATATCCGTGGTATCAAAGACCGTTTGGAAGAGCGTTATGCAGAGGAGCATGAGGACTGGATTTCCTTTATTGATGAAGCTGTTTACAAATTCCAGAAAGTTACAGTCCGCAAGATGATTCTGAAAGACCACAAACGTCCGGATGGCCGTGAGGTAAAACAGATTCGTCCACTTCATGCAGAAGTTGATGTACTTCCTACTGTACATGGTTCCGGTTTGTTCTCTCGTGGACAGACACAGGTACTGAATGTTACAACATTGGCTCCACTTTCAGAGAAACAGAAATTAGATGGTTTGGATATTACAAAGACATCCAAGAGATATATGCATCACTACAACTTCCCATCATGGTCCGTTGGTGAGACAAGACCATCCAGAGGACCGGGACGTCGTGAAATCGGACATGGTGCTTTGGCAGAGCGTGCTTTGGTTCCTGTTCTTCCTAGTGAAGAAGAGTTCCCATATGCAATCCGTACCGTATCCGAAATTTTGGAATCCAACGGTTCTACATCTCAGGGTAGTATTTGTGCATCTACATTGTCATTGATGGCTGCCGGTGTTCCGATTAAGGCACCAGTTGCTGGTATTTCCGTTGGTTTGGTAACCGGTGATACCGATGATGATTACTTGATTTTGACAGATATTCAGGGTCTTGAAGATTTCTTCGGCGATATGGACTTTAAAGTTGCCGGTACGAAAAAAGGTATTACTGCCATTCAGATGGATATTAAGATTCATGGTTTGACAAGAGAAATCGTGGAGCAGGCTATTGCAAGAACAAGAGAAGCCCGCCTTTACATCTTAGATGAGGTTATGGCAAAAGCAATTGCAGAGCCTAGAAAAGAAGTAAATGCTTACGCTCCAAAGATTAAACAGATTATGATTGACCCGGCTAAGATTGGTGAAGTTGTTGGTCAGAGAGGTAAGACAATCAACGCATTGATTGAGCGCACCGGTGTTAAAATCGACATTACCGATGATGGTGCTGTTTCCGTTTGCGGAACAGACAAAGAGGCAATGGACGAAGCACTCCGTCTCATCGAAATCATCGTAACTGATTTTGAAAAAGGTCAGATTCTTGAGGGAACAGTTGTCAGCATTAAAGACTTTGGTGCTTTCATTGAGTTTGCTCCCGGCAAAGAAGGAATGGTTCACATCTCAAATATTGCAAATCGCCGCATCAATCATGTAGAGGACGAGCTTACACTTGGTGATAAAGTGAAAGTTATCTGCCTTGGCAAAGATAAAATGGGACGTATCAGCTTTAGTATTAAGGATGTTCCGGAAGAATAAGATAAGAAGTAGTTTGAGTATTGTAAGCTGCAAGCTGGTGAAGGCTGGCTTGTGGCTTTTTTTGAACCAATTTAAAAGGAGCCGGATTTCTCCGACTCCTTTAAGTATGTGTCCGCAAACACATACCCCAATTACTATCTATAATATACTATAAATAACAAAAATATGCAAGAGGGTTAAATGCAATTTTTTAGGATTGTCATACGAGAACATAGATCCGGGTGAACGGTGATGGCAGAAACGCTTGGGTTAACTGAGTTCTCATATTCTTTTGTGATTGTTTCAAATTCTCGTATAAAGGCTTTGATTTCTGACTTAGACACTTTTAATAGCTTTAAATAATAGCAAAGCAGAATAATATAATCACCAATAGTCTTGAAATTTATATATGGAAGTCCCATTTCTAATTTTAGGCATTGTTTCATTGGTCTAGAGGGATCCATTTTTCTAAATCGAGTGTCGTATACGACATCGTTATGAGCAATAGCATTACGCAGGTCTTTAAGTGCATATACATATTTGTAAATTAATTCACAATAAGTGTCACTGGCAAGATTGATGCCAATTGCTCGTGATATTTTTTCTCTCATATCTTTTGTTAAACATGAAAGAGGACAACCAAAATCCCCCATAGTCAGTATTTCGAAAATTGCCCAAAGAGGAACTTCATTATAATTTATATTATTATAAAAGTGGGTAATCTTTGGATTGTTTTTTCGATAAGCGGCAGCAATTGAATTTTGAATAGAACCTTGCAAATTCAATTTGTTATTTTGATATTTCTTTTTGATGTCATTTCGCGTATTAGCAGGGGCGTTTTTGTAACTACTGACTACTTTGTCGTACATATCATAGATACTATTTGAATCAATTTCAGCCATAATCGTATTTAGTGCAATGTTTTTTAGTGCGGTTTCAATGAACATCATCTTAGCGTATAAAAGGGATTTGAGTTTTGTGTCGTACTGGATAGTTGCATAAATTTCGTTGTACGAGTTAAAGGGTAATTGCTTAGAAGATGACATAAAAAAGCGGTATCCTTTATAGCCATGAAAATATCCCGTATTGATAAGTTGTTGTTTTTGAGATTCACCAGAAATTGCAATTCCGTTATGCCTAAGATGTTCCATTAATGCATTAGTTGATTTGTAATCTGTGTTTTTCATAATATCTCCTATGTTATAATGTTGCAATAAGTATAATATATTTTTGTGGTATTAACAAGATACAATATTTTTTATTTGTGTTGGATAAAAAATACAAAGCAAAATGGACAGAATTATGATATAATTATTAGGAGTTTTTTTTACTATTGAGTTAGAGGAGGATGTATTAATATGAGGAGTCGAAAAAAAAGGATAGCAGTTTTTCTTGTGGTTGCATTGTTTATTGGTATTGCGTGCCCATATAATCAAAGAGAAAAAAAAGAGATGAAAGCAGTTGAAAATAATGTTTCTTATAAAGATGGAGATGAAATACAGCCGCTTTCTGTTGATTTGTCCGGACAAAACACGGTGGTAACCGGTGGTGCTATAAGTGTTGAAATGCCAAGAGCAATGCTTAATAGAGAAATTTCAAAATATTATTCTTCTGTTGAATTTACCTATCAATTAAAATTAAAGGATGAGAAAACAAGAGTTAAGGAAAATGTGAGTGAAGAAGAATGGTATTGTGACCTCATTTATTGTTCGATTTATGGTGAATTTGATAACCTAGATGATCTGAAATTTATGAGGAATAACGCGTCAAATAACAAGAACAAACAATATGTGTCATGGCATGAAACGGACGAAAAGTTAAATTGTGCTAAATTGATTTTTGAAATTCAGATTAGCAATTATGATTATGATCCAAAAGATCCAAAAGATATAAATTGCCGTTGGCCACGTGGGATTGAAGAATTGGAAATAACGTCTATAACATTTATTCCTTATGAGAATGTACGTTATGGTGAATCAACGCCCTCGCCAAAGCCAACATCAACTCCGGTAGATTTTATGCCTACGCCATATCCGACAAGTTCGACGGGGATTGATAAGTCTTATAAGACGGGGGCAGTAAAAAATTATCAAGTTAATTTATCGCGTTATCAAACAAGTTTTTATAAAAATTGGATTTATTTTGATTTAAAGGACGAATTAAATGAGAATTGGTACCGGGTAGAAAATTATAAGGAAGTAAAAATTCGATACCGAATTCAATATAATGATAAAGCAAATTATTATGAAAGTGACATAATGGATTCGATTAAATTTGTTATACAAACTGATTTTGACGAATTAAACGGATATTCGGATGCAGTAATTGACTATAAAGGTGTAGAAGCAAATAAGCCATTGTATCAATATAGACCATGTGAGAAAAAGGAGTTGGAAGTTGTCATGCCACTTTCTTTTATATATACAACAGGGTGGGGGCAGGAAATCGAACATGCGATTCCAATTGTGGGAATTACGATACAACCATTAAGCTATCGTTGGAATAAATGGCCAAAAGATTTAGATTCTCTTACGGTTACCGGAATTGAATTTGTGGCAAAAGAGGGAGCGGTTTATCCAAGTGCTCCTCCAACACCGAGTATGACACCTGCTGCAGCTACATCAACAAAAACTCCGCAAACAAGGAGTACAAATGCACCATCAATCCCGCAAAAAGTAACAAATCTTAAGCTAAAAGCAGGAAAGAAAAAGCAGATTAAGCTTTCTTGGAACAACCAAAAGCAGGCTGATGGTTATGAGATTTACCGTTCAACAAAAAAGAACAAGGGCTACCAAAAGATAGCAGATGGTTTCAAGAATAAATGCAATTTTGCAGACTCAAAAGTAAAGTATGCAAAAAACTATTATTATAAAGTGCGTGCTTATTACTTAAACGGGAAGAATTATCAGTATGGTGTTTTTTCGGATGTAAAGAAACTGATGTTGAGACGAAAAGCACCGGCATTCAATCTAAAAAGGAAAGTAACAACGGATGGAATCCATTATATAAGTATTCGGTTAAAATCATGTTCTGACCCATATTTGCAAATGTGGGTTCGGTTTGGAAAAAAGAAATACAAGAAAATTCCTTTATCCAAACACAAGATTAAGAAGAATACTGCATTAAACTTTAAGTACACACCCGGAAAGGGAAAGATAAGCTTTCGGATTCGAAGCTACCGGGTGCAAAACAAAAAAAGAGTGTACAGTAAGAGTAAAACAAAAAGGATTTAGTAAACCATGGGATACGAATTAACAAAAGGAACAAAACTAAATAATCGTTATGTGATTGAGTGTACACTTGGCAGTGGTGGCTTTGGAACAACCTACAAGGCAATGGACACTTTAATTGATGTTCCGGTGGCGATTAAAGAGTATGAAAACAGCAGTGAAAAAGACCGGAAAGTAGCACAGCGGGAAGTGAAGATGGCTGCTCGTTTTTATGCACTGGATGGAATTGCCTCTGCCCGTGACTTTTTTGTTGTTGATTCGATTTCATATATTGTAATGGAATATGTTGAGGGCGAGAGCCTGAAAAAATATGTTAGAAATTATGGGACGATGAAGGGAGAAGATATCCTTACAAAATTAAAACCTGTGATAGAGTCTCTCTGCGTGATACATAAAGAAGGAATTATTCACCGTGATATCAGTCCGGATAATTTGATGGTGACAAAAGGTGGAAGTATTCAGCTTATTGATTTTGGTGAGGCAAGAAATTTTGAAGAACAGAGAAATAAGGAGTTAACGCTTGTTTATAAGCGTGGCTATGCACCAATTGAGCAGTGCAGACAGCGAGGAAAACAAGGAGCGTTTACCGATGTTTATTCGCTGTGTGCGACCATATATTTTGCGGTTACCGGAATTGACCCGGATGATTCGGTTGAACGAATGATTGCGGACCATATGAAACCACTGCATGAATTTTATGGTACAGGCTTGAGTGACCATGAAATTCACGTGATTGAGCGAGGGCTTTCCGTTGATGCGAAAGACCGGTTCCAAACAATGGATGAATTGTTTGAAATGCTGTATGAGAAAAAAGATTTATCAGAATTTTCAACCGATGCTGATAAACAAAACACAACATATCATCCTTTTAATACGGCTCATATTATGCGTGAAATCGACACTTTTTATGATAAGAAAAAAGAGCGAAAAAAAGGAAGAACTGCTTCAAAAATATTTATAGCTGGCTTGATTGCGGTTCTGCTTGTGGTCGTTATTTCTGCCTTTCAAAATAAATCGGAAATAAACAAAAGACCGGTGGTGGCTGCCCCTCAAACAACAATGCCGGCAACAAGTGTACCAACGCCAACAGCAACACCATATACGGTTACAATTGAAAATTATGTTGGGTTAGAAAAAAAGGCGGCAGTAGAGAATCTGAAGAAATTAAAAGACGAAGGTTTGACCGTGCGTTTCCAAACAAAATACAGCAAAAAGGCGAAAGGTACGGTGATTGCACAGAGTATTCCGGCAGGGAAAACGTATTCCGATGTATCGAAAAAAACGCTGCGGCTTACGATTAGCAAAGGGAAGAAAAAAATTGTTGCTACGCCAAGACCGACAGTTACGCCAAAACCGGTGCCAAAGAAAAAGAAATCAAAAGTTAAATTTAATGGTGACTTAGATTCACTGTCATAACAGGAGAACAAAATGGAAGAGGAAGAAAAGAGACGTATTTTTCATGAAATGATGCAAAAATGTTTTATGAAATGCGACCGTTTCATGATTGAAAAATGGAAAACAACTGAAAAACCACTCAGTCAAGTAATTGAGGATGAGGTCAGGCAAAATGCTTATCATAACTTTTATGATAAAGTGTCAAAGGCAAAAATCGCTTCACGTCCAACCATTCAAAAATGGTTTGGTATTCATGGACAGTCGATGCCAAAAAGAGAACAGATTATTCATCTGGCATTTGTCTGTCGGTTTTCTGTAGAAGAAACAAGAGAATATTTTATGTATGCCATTTCTGAACATGATTTTCAAGTGAATGATTATCACGAGATGATTGCTTTGTACGGTTTGGAAAATTATATGACTTATGAGCAGTATGAGGAGATGGTTGCTTATTTTGAACAATACAGCGATTGGAATGTGCCTATCCGGCAGACGGCACACACGGACGAGATTTTAAGGCGTTATGAGCCGGTAAAAAATCTTGATACGAAAGAATTTCTTGTGTGGATGCGAAAAAACGAAGCATTATTTAAAGGCTACAGCATGACAACCTATCAAAATTATATGGCATTGTTAGAGAAAGCATTGTTTTTTTTTAGAAAAGATATCAAACAATGTTTGTTTACTGCCTTAGAAGACACCGGATTTTTTTCGTGGCTGAAAAGCAATGACATTAAGGAAGAGGACTACGGAAAAGAAATACGGCGTTTTATAAAGAATCAGACCCGGTTGGTAAAAAGCCCGTTATCCAAAGAAAAAGTGAAAGAAATTCAGTTTTTGACGAAGATGGCATATAGTCCGCTTCGCCGTGTCTCGGATTTGATTGTAGAAATTTATGATGGTATTCATTTCCCACATACACGGTTTGGAGATATGAAGCGGAATTTGCTGCAAAAAGAAATTGGTGCAGTGGATGCGAAATATATTTCTGATATTAGTTCAATTGCTAAGCAAAAAGAAAAGGAAATGCGGCTTTTGCAGGCGTATACCAAGTGCCGAACCGGTAAGACGGATGATAAAACAAAATTACAGGAATTGGAGAAAGAAATTCGTAAACAGCGTCAGCGCACGCATAACATACGCCGTGCAGATTTGCTTGTCCTGATTCATTATGTGGTTTTGAAGCAGTCAGGAGAAGAGTCACCGGAAGTCGTGAAAAAGGAATTTGTAGCGATGGCAGACAGCATACTGAATTTATGCGGTATGCGTCCGATGGATGATAAATACCCATTAGATTATTTACTGCTACAGTGCTTTGGAAGTGTTGATGTGTATACGTTGACGGATGTTTTGGAATAGATGTGAGATAGGAAAGACGGCGGTGAGCCGTCTTTTTTTGTGTGTAAAAAAAAGAAAGGGGAATGGACAGGGGAGTGGTATGATAGGGGCAAGTTTTGAAGAAGGAGAGGTGTTATTTATGAAAATCTGTGCGCATTGCGGAAATGCAATGATGGACGAGGCAAAATTCTGTGTAAATTGCGGAACCCAGGCAAATGGATATAGCAATTACACGTATCAATCGCAACAAAATCGCAATTTTTTTGATAATAGCCAAATGCTTAGGCAAAATATTGGAATAAGAGAAATGGTTAGTGGAATTATTTGGATTTGCGTTGGTGGAATACAAACATTAATATCTATTTTTGCATTTTGGTATTTGATATTTGTTGGTATTTGGAATATAGTATTTGGAATTAAGCGAGTAAATAAAAAAGACAAACTGTTATATATGTCAATTGATGAGATTTATAATGACTATTCGAGTCGTTTAGCATCTATTATTGTTTTCTTGGTGTTAAATGTACTATTTGGTGGAATCATAGGTGTTGCAGGGGCAATTTATGATTTGGTTGTTAGAAATTATGTGATACAAAACATTCAACAGCAAAAGACATATATAGGTAATAGTATGCCGTCGAACAACCAAGTTTCATATCAGCCAATGAATCAAAGTCATGAATATATAAATAAACATCTGGATGAAACAAACAATACATTTATTGCACAAGAAGAAAAAAATCCAGACAATATAGATAAAAAAGCGACCGATGCGATTCAACCGTTACTAACACGTGCAAATATGTTCTTGGAAGATGCTAATTGGGAGAAAGTAGATCAATATGCGGAAAGAATTTTGGATTCTTATCCTGAATGTGCGGAAGCATATTTGCTTAAATTGATGGCTCAATTACGTGCGCAAAATATATATGACCTGATTAAACGCGATAATGGTTTTGAAAACAATATAAATTTTCAAAGATTTTTACAATATGCAGATGAAACAAATGCAGAACAGGTAAAACTTTTAAAGTATGAGCCTATTTACATAAGAGCTGTAGAGCTTTTAAAATATGCAAAGGGAGAAGGAGCCTGTAATGAAGCAAAGAAAATGTTTCGAACGATTCCTGAGTATAAGGATGCAAATGAGCAAATAAAGGAATGTGAAATAAAAAAGGAAAAGCTAAAAGAAGAAAAGTACTATGACTTAGTAAAAAAATTTAATGGGGCACGTACAAGTGATGACTTCACAAATATTCTATTTAAATTTTATGAATTACAAGATTATAAAGAGACTTCTGATTATATTTCGGAATGCGAAAAGAATATTGCTTATATTAATGCAATCAATGAAATAAGACATAGCAGTAATGTTGTAGCTCTTGAAAAGACAAAAAAATTATTTTTGGGATTTGCCGGTTTTAAGGAATCCAACAAGTATATTGAAAAAATTGATGAAAAAATTTTAATGTTGAAAAAACGTAAGAAAAGAATAAAAACGATAATTATTATTGCACTTATTGCTGTGTTTGTACTGATTGCAGTTAAATTAACAAGTTCATTTTTGTATTATCGTTCAGATGATTATAAACTGCTAAAAGCAAAAGAGTTTATGGCGAATGAACAGTATTCACAAGCAATGGAGTACTTGAATGATATGGAAGATAAAAAAGTGGCAAATCAGCAAATTAAAAAAATACAATGCAAGGAGGCCAAAAGTTATTTTGAAAAAGAGGAATATGATAAAGCAATTGCGATTTATCACAAATGGGGAGAAAAAGAAGAAGAGAGAAAGGTGATACAACAAAAGGCGTTAATGTTATTATATGAGAATAAGTTTACGGAAGCAATAAAACTTTATGAGCAGATAAAGGATGAGGATAACCTTATTTTTGCGTATGGTAGACTGGCTAGATATTATCGTGATTCTGGTGAATATGACAAGGCAATAGAAATTTATAATAAAATTGATTCTGAAGAGGGAAAAGAATCAGTATATGAGTTTCAGGCATATAATTTGATTGACCAAAAGCGATATGATGAAGTTGAAAAATTGTATAAGTACATTAAAGATGAAAATATTTTAAAGGATATACAAGAAGAAGTGTGTAGACAAAAAACTGAAAACTGAGGAGGATTTTTATGATATGTAAATATTGCGGAACACTTGTTTCCGACGAAATGAAATTTTGTACGAACTGCGGTAAAAAAATGGAAAGAAAAACAAGCTATTGTACTAATTGCGGGAATATAATTAATTTTAATTCAAAATTTTGCAATATATGCGGAGCACCAACTATTATTGCGGAAAAGATGAAAAAAATACGAGTAAGTAAGGTGTATTCGTTAATTATGTTAGCAATTACGGCACTTGTTGTAGCTTTTGTGCCCTCAGTTACCTTAAGTGGGAGTGATATAGCAGACAACATATTTTACAGTAACGCAAATCAGGTTAGAGTAGCAGTTGATCATGGCGCAGTGGGAATTATGTCTAAATGGCCTAATTTTCATGCAGCAAAAGCTATTCTATTGCCTTTATTATTAGTTAGCCTCGGTATTCTTGTAATATCGGCAGGGTTGCATTTTATTAATAGGTGGTGGCCGGCGATGATTCCGGTAGTGGTATTTGCAGGCATTGTTATATTTAGTGATTTTTTGCTTTACAATTCATTGCGTGACCAGTGCAAACATTTTGGATTCGGATTCTTACTGCATATTATATGTATTGTTTTACTGGCAGGCTCCTTTTCATTAAACCGTTACCGGACAAAAATGCGGCAAGATGCAGTTTCTAAAGGAATGCGATATAAAATGCAAAAACCTGAGATAATTGCAATTATTGGTGTGGCGTGTTTTGTTGTTGCTGCAACTGTGTTTTCTATTGTTAAATATACGCATAAAAATACCGAATATTTTCTGGAAACTCCACAAGCATTTTATACAGACCGGATGGAAGCTGTAAAACAATGTGCCAAAGAAGTTATACAATTTAAAATACCAAGCGAAGATGATATTTCTGAATACCGGGTGATGGATTACGAAGGTGATGGAAATGGAAGGTATGTTGTGCTTATGGGTAAAGATGGCTATAGTGAATATTATTATGCGGTGTGTATCAAGGCAGTAGATATATATACTGGATATTATCACTACAGCGATAATGTGAGTAGTGGTTATAATCCTGATTACGTTATGGATGAAGCAAAATCAAAAGATTGGGGGGAAGAAAATTATGATGCAGTGGATTATGAACAAGAGTTAAAAAAGGGGGACAGGGTACCATATAGTTGGAGTTCTAATTATGTTGGATAAAATATAGGAAAGAAAGGAAAAGTATAGTGATAAATTAACACTATATCGGAGAAAAATATGAGAAGAAAAACAGTAGCTATTTTATTATGTTTTGCGGTGATAGCCGGCTTGATTCCTAACAAGGAAGTGATGAATGTAACGGCTAAAGAAAAAAAGGTGTATTCTAAATCGGTAGTGAAGGCGAATAATTATTCGGATTACGAGGAAATTAAAACGCCGGAAGATATGGACAAATTAAATTATGTAGTAGATGGAAAATATTGCTTGTCTGCAGATATTGATATGTCCGAATATGAGGGGAATTTTAAGCCGGCGGAAGGTTTTCGTGGTGTGCTGGATGGAAGGGGACATACAATTAAGAATTTACATTCGGTAGTGTTTGACAGTATCGTTGGTTCTGCTACCGTGAGAGATTTGAAAATAAAAAATTCAAATATAGGAAGTGATGATTATGGTAAAGGGTTCCTGATTAATACAATTGATTTTGCGTATGATGGTCTTAAAGGGAAAATATTAATAGAAAATGTTGACGTAGAAGGGAAAGCAGATGTATCAAAATATCAGAAAGGAGAAAGTGGTTCATTTGCCGGAATATGTTCTTATGTAAATATTCATAAGGAAACGCAGAGTGTAAAAATAAATAATTGCAGCGTCAATATTAAGATGTCAACAGCAGGTAATTATGCAATTTATTATGGAGGAATTATAGGAGGAACATCAGATAATTCAAAATCAACATTAGAAATCAGTAATTGTGTTTCGCTAGGCGCGATAAAAAGTTCTGATACAGACAGTATGGTGGGTGGAATTGCAGGAAAAGCTGACTATGTTAATACTACCAATTGCTATGCTGATATGGAATTAGAAGGTAACTATGTCGGTGGTCTCGTTGGATATGCAGAAAATGTAATGATTGAAAATTGTATGTCCAAAAGTTATGTAAATGGTTCTTGTGTTGGAGGTTTGGTTGGATGCGGAGATGAAGTAAGTCAGCAGTATATTATATCAAGTGTTTCATTAGAAGAAAAAATTAGGGGTACACAATTTGCTGGAACAGTGATTGGAAAGTCGTATGCAATGATAACTATAAAAAATGTATTTACATACTCAAAATTATATGACGAATTAAATCGAACTTATCTAACAGATAAACAGGGAACTGCGCTGAATTCAATGCAGCTAACCGAGCAAAGTGCATTTCCGGGACTAGACTTTACAGATACATTTGCATGTGTTCCCGGTGTCAATGGCGGAAAAATTTTGCTAAAGAAATTAGGTAAATATTTTGTGACCGATAGTCCAACAATTGAAGTTAAGAATGTAAACGAAAATGAAAAAAAAATTATTATGCATAGTGATGCTTCAAGTGCAAAAATTTATTATTCAAATAAGGATGATGAAGTCACAACAAGTTCAACTTTGTATACAACGCCATTTTCAATTTATGGAACTACTTATTTCAAATTAATTGCTGTTGCCGATGGTTACGGGGCAAGTGCACCAACAGAAACGACAGTAAAGTTTCAGGTTTCAAAACCTACGGTAAGCATTGAACAGGGAAATTATAAACAAGCACTATCAATTCAGTTGTCTTGTGGTACAAAAGGGGCAGTAATTTATTATACAACGGATGGAAGTTCTCCTACTACCGGCTCAAAGAAATATACGGGGACGCCAATAGTGTTCGATAGTAATGGTACTTATACAATTAATGCTATTGCAGTAAAAAGCGGTTGGGTAAGTAGTGAAGAACTAGTTAAGACTTATAATATTAATTTGTCAGAAGTATCAAGGCCGACAAATACTCCCGTGCCTACTGCTCAACCGGACATGAGGAATACGGTAAAAACGCCGACAGCCAATATGAACAGCGGAACTTACCATGGAGCTGTTGTTGTAAATTTGAATTGTGATACGAGTGGTGCAACAATTTATTACACTACGGATGGTTCTGTGCCAACTATTAATTCCAATGAATATTTGGGACTTCCTATTTTGTTTAATCAGAACGGCAAATTTACTTTAAGGGCAATTGCTGTAAAAAATGGCATGAAAAATAGTGCAGAATTGGCAGTAGTGTATAATATTGAGGATTTAAACGCAGACAATTCTTCAGGGGATGCTGCGGATAATGAATGGTCTTGGGATGATGATAGCGATGCTGCGGATAAGCAAACAAATAACAAATCATCCGCGAAGGCCGTCAAGGTAAAAAAGCCAGGCAAAGTTCACAGTGTCAAAGTGAAAAAGAAAAATGCAAAGAAAGTGACTACGAAATCACGATACACTTTGTCTTGGAAAAAGGTGAAAGGCGCAACTGGTTATGAGGTCCAGCTATATAATTATTCTGCATATCGAAGAACATGTACAATAAAGAAAAAAACGATTAAAACCCAAAAGAGTTCTTTGAAAAACAGAAAATTATATTGGTATATTATTTTGCCAAAGACACCTGAATTTGTATTAACCGGAAAAGTACGCGTCCGAGCGTACAAGAAACAAAAAGGTAAAACTGTTTATGGAAAATATTCGGGCTGGAAATCTATAGCAACAAAAAAACAAATCAAAGAGTTTATGAAATATAATTAATGTAGATTGAGTTTATACAGAAAGGATGACATTTATGAAAATGACAGCAGAAGAATGCAGAAACAAATTAAATGAGTTTAACTTTTCATGTGGCTATAGAAAATATGATGAGAATGTATATTTTCATATCTGTAATATCCTAAATGAAAAGGGGAAAGTATGTTGTGGAAAATTAGATTTAGAAGATAAATCGAGCAAACATATTATCACCCAAACCTATCTTGAAAATTTAAGTGTGTTAGAGAATACTCCTTTTACATATGGAATTATTTCTAATGGTAATCATGGTTTGGATTTATTAGATATTTATAATGAGAATCATAGAGATGATATGATAGACTACGGGCCTTTCGATGAGGATAAAAGGGTTATGCTTGTATTTGATTCGCCAAGTAATAAATTAGAGGACTGTTTTGGCTATGATGTTCTTAATCAAAACATTGAAGAACTACTTAAGCATAATGAACCAGTAGGGGAGTATCTCTGTACTCATTTGTGGCGTTCCCTTGATTTACAGGATGATTGTAAAAATGTAGAACGCTTGACAGGCCAAAAAGATTATGGACAGATGATTGTATCTTTTATGAACAAGCATCAATTAAAAAATGTGTACACGACAAATTTGTTCCGATATGAGATTACATCAGCAAATGAAGAAAAATATGTACCATTTGCGGAATTAAATCGAAGTGGTTGTAAGCATGTAGTAGACGATGTATATAGGAAAATATTCTTAGAGGAAATTGCGTTATTTCAGCCACATACAATTGTAGCAGTTGGAACAGAAGTTTATAATTTTTTGAATAATAAAGAAAATTGGGATTTACTGTTAGAAAGATATACAGATAAAGCGGATGAACCGAAATTAACCTGGGTATATCATCCGGCAGGACGTGTTTCAAAAGAAAAGAAAACTGCTCGTTTTGATGAAATTGTAAAAGATATTTAATATTAGCCCCCCCTTTGCCCCTTTCCCCAACCTATGTTATACTGGAAGAAGACAAAGGGGGCTTTTTATGTCTAAAAAAATTGCGCTTACAAACATGGACATTGTCTGGGAAGATAAAGAAGCAAATAAGTTTCAATGTGAGGAAATGATAAAGGAAGCAGCGGATGAACACGCTGACATCATTTTGTTTCCGGAGATGACATTGACCGGATTTTCTCTCCGGGTTAAAGAGATGGCAGATTATCATGAGGAGACAATTGCATATTTTTCGGCTCTTGCTGCAAAATATTCTATAATGATTGGTTTTGGTTATATTACCATGCCGGATGAGTTTGGGCGAAATCATTTTTGTTTTGTTGATGAAAACGGAAGTGTACTTGCCGACTATGAGAAAATCCATCCATTTACGCATGGTGGTGAGACAAGGGTGTATCAAGGGGGCGGTGAAATCTGTCATATTTCCGTGGACGAAATGCACCTTGGTATGGCAGTCTGCTACGATTTGCGTTTTCCTGAAATGTTTCAGCAGATGCCGCTTGACACAAATGTTATCTTTTTGATTGCAAACTGGCCGGAGAGCCGCATTAAGCAGTGGCATTCTCTGCTTACGGCGAGAGCGATTGAAATGTCCTCGTATGTGGTAGGCATAAATCGAACGGGAGAGGGAGATGGAATCCAATATACAAAAAGTTCGGCTGCCTATGCACCGGATGGAAGCATGATTTCGCCGGACTCTAAAAAATGGAATGACTATGTAACGCTTGACTTTTCAAAAGAGGTATTTCAAAAAACGATTTTTTCAAGAAGTGACAGACGACCGGAAATTTATCAGGGATAAATTTTTATGATTTAGGAAATACTGTTTCGTATCAAATGGAAGTCATAAAAATGACAGGAAAGATGAGGGCGAAACAGATGGAACAGGATGCAGTAAAAGAATATGGCATGGTAATGAACGAAGGAATCTTGACGTTATCTATTATTGGGGAGATTGAGGGACATGACTGCTTATCACAAAATGCCAAAACAACCAAATATGAGCATATTTTGCCGATTTTAGCAAGGGCAGAGCAGGACGAAAATGTAAAGGGGATTTTATTTCTTATGAATACCGTCGGTGGTGATGTTTCATGCGGACTTGCATTGGCGGAAATGGTTCACTCCTTAAGTATGCCGACAGTTTCTTTAGTCATTGGAGACAGTCATTCGATAGCTGTTCCACTTACCGTAGCGGCAGATTATTCTTTTATTGTTCCGTCGGCGACGATGATTATCCACCCGGTTCGGATGAATGGCATGGTACTGGGAACGCCGCAGACATATCGGCAGTTTCAACAGATTCAGGATCGAATTATTTGTTTCGTGGCAGAGCATAGCCGCATTTCCAAAGAAAATTTAGAAAAATTAATGATGAATACGAGTATGTTGTCCAAAGACTTAGGTACTGTTTTGGTTGGAGAGGATGCGGTGACGGCTGGACTTGTTAATGAGGTTGGAGGAATTGATAAGGCTTATCAGAAGCTGCGGGGGTTGATGAGCTATTAAAAATATTGAAAAAAAAATTATACTTTGTTATACAAATAAAGTTATAATTGACACGTGTAATATATGGTGTTATACTCGTATCAATTAATTTTTATTGATTAGAACTATATAGAGGGGGAATTGAATATGGATGACACTCAAAGTACGAGAAACGTGTCTGTAATCAAAGATGCAGATAATAATAGTATTGTTATGATTAATGATATCCGTTTTAAGGGAAAACGGTCTATAAATTGGGATGAAGTAAAGGCGTATATTGAAGAATTTGTTGGTGATGAGTACATAATTGCAGAGACGAGTGATGTTGTGTATATAGGTTCCGACTTGCCAGATGAATATACAGGTTCCAAATATACGGAACACTTACATGGGACAAATGCAAAGGCGAAGGCAAATGCGTCACAAGGAATTCCAGAGTTAATTCGTATAGCAAAAGGAAAACATTTTAGAGCAAACAATGCAGCCAAACATAAAAGAAATGCGAAATTCGGATGGTATCGTTATGATTCTAGATTTGCGTTGCCGGTATACGGAGATGACGGCGAGATTGAAAGATATAATGTTTTTCATGCATCAATGTTAATAAGGTGTGCAAGCGATGAAAAAATGTACTTGTATGATATAATAGACATAAAAAAAGAAACGAGCAACTCTTTCGACTAAAAGTCTACCGGACAAAAAACCCATTTCTTAAATTCAATTATAACAAGTGAATTAATAAATGTCAACAAAAAATTAGCGATGATGATACAGAACAAATGCAAGAACTTGCGTTCGATAAAACACTTGCGGGAAAAAGCGATTCAGTGTATAATATAATTTCAGTACGCTGCGAATCAATTGGCAGATATCGTACATGTTAGTTGTGTCTGGGGAGGATTTTATGGCTACAAAGAAAACAACAAAAAATACGAAGAAGCGTGGACGTCCGGCATCGAAATCAAATACGAAACGGACGGCTTCTTCGAGAAAGAATACATCGAAAAAGACAAAGCAGGCAAGCCCATTGGCAAGAGAGATTGTGTTTCTTGCTCTTTTTGTGTTTGCCATTTTGTCACTGCTTAGTTTGTTCCAAATGTGCGGCGTGTTTGGCAAAGGGTTAAGTGCCTTGCTGTTTGGACTGCTGGGAGCACTGGCGTATGTTTTCCCGGTTTATCTGGTTGTGACTGCAGGTTTGTATCTGGCAAATGCGAAGAATCAAAGACTGCGCCACAAGGTCTGGTATAGTGCCGGCATTTACTGGAGTGTGTGCGGATTATTTCAGTGGGTGGTAAATGACCCTGTGCAGAATGTATGGGAAGTCTATACTGTTTGTGCTGAAAATCACGGTGGTGGTGGTTTCTTCGGTGGAATTTTATCTTTTGAACTGGCACGTGTGCTCGGAAGAGCAGGTTCTTTTATTGTGATACTGGCGCTGTTTTTACTGTTCTTTATGCTGTTAAGCAAGAAACTCATTTTTTCTTCCATTCAGCAGATGTATAAAGAGCGTGAGACGGATGAAGATTATTATTATGAGGAACCGGAACCGGTGTATTCTCGTGGAAGACAGATGAGTACCTATACATTTGATAAAGAAGAAACTGCAAAAGCAAAGCCAAAGAAAGAGACGAGAAAGAAACGGGCAAAGAAAGCAGAGACAGAAATTCCGGAAAACAAGAATACGGTTTCGCAAAAAGAAATCAAACCGGAAGCCCAGATGGAAGAAGTGGTGCCGGAAGTACAGGATTTGTCGGAAATCAATATTATCCGTGGCGGAGAAGAGCCGGTTAGAGAATCAAGTGTTTACGAAAAAGAATTAGAAGAAAAATTTGGTGCATCAAAGAAAACACAGAGCGAACCAAAAACACCTACAAAAACAGATACGGTGGATGAGCCGGTGAAACAAAAGAAAGAACCGGTTAAGATAACCAAAGAAGATAAAAAAGAAATGGATGCGGTACATAAGGATTTATCAAAGGCTGCGACGGAACAGATTCCGTATCGTTTTCCTTCGCTTGATTTGTTGAACAAACCAAAGAGCAATGGAAAACGTATGGACAATTCCGAACTTCGTGCGACGGCGGCTAAATTGCAGTCAACGTTAGATAGTTTTGGCGTGCGTGTCAAGATGGGAGACATCAGCCTTGGACCAAGTGTAACTCGTTATGAACTGATTCCGGAACAGGGGGTTAAAGTCAGCCGCATTACCGGATTGAGTGATGATATTAAACTGAGTCTGGCGGCATCGGATATTCGTATTGAAGCACCGATTCCCGGAAAAGCGGCAGTTGGTATCGAGGTGCCGAATCCGGCGAGGGAAATGATTACGTTGCGTGAGTTATTAGAGAGCAGTGAGTTTATGAAGGCGAAATCCAAAGTCACATTTGCCGTTGGTAAAGATATCAGCGGAAAAACAATTGTTACGGATATTGCAAAAATGCCGCATTTATTGATTGCCGGTGCGACTGGTTCCGGTAAATCGGTTTTGATTAATACGCTGATTATGAGTATTATTTATAAAGCGGATCCGAATGAAGTAAAAATGATTATGGTTGACCCAAAGATGGTGGAACTGACTGCATACGAAGATATTCCACATTTGATGATTCCGGTTGTGAAAGATCCGAAGAAGGCATCGGCAGCACTTGGTTGGGCGGTAGCAGAGATGACCGGAAGATATCAGAAATTTGCCGATGCAGGTGTTCGTGATATCAAATCCTATAATGCGAAAATGGACAAATTGACAAACAAAGATGACCCGGATTATCAGAAGATGCCACAGATTGTTATTATTGTGGACGAGTTCGCGGATTTGATGATGGTTGCACCGGGAGAAGTAGAGGATTCCGTGTGTCGTTTGGCGCAGCTTGCCCGTGCAGCAGGAATTCATCTGGTTTTAGCAACACAGCGTCCATCGGTTAATGTTATTACCGGGTTAATTAAGGCGAATATACCATCACGAATCGCTTTGTCGGTTTCTTCCGCCGTGGATTCACGAACTATTATTGATTCGGCAGGCGCAGAAAAACTGTTAGGAAATGGTGATATGCTGTTTGCACCGCAAAATCTGCCAAAACCAATTCGTGTACAGGGAGCATTTGTTTCCGATGAAGAAAGAGATTCCGTTGTCAGCTTCTTAAAAGAGCAGAGTAACGGTCCATCCTATAATGAAGAGGTAACAAAGCATATCGACACGGCACCGGTACCGGGAGCAAAGAACGATTCTAATACTGCCCATGGTGGGGCACCGGAACAAGACGAATTATTTGTCGAGGCCGCCAGATTTATCATTGAAAAAGATAAGGCATCCATTGGTCTTTTGCAGCGCATGTTCCGAATTGGATTTAACCGTGCGGCACGAATTATGGACCAGCTTTCGGATGCGGGTGTTGTCGGACCGGAAGAAGGTACCAAACCGAGACAGATTTTGATGTCGATTGAACAATTTGAAAATTATCTTGAGGAGAATGGCTGATGAATGGCTGGCTGATTGTCAATGGATTTTTACACACCAAAAAGTTTTCTGAACTGACAGATTTATTTTTGCTTGCGGCGAAACGGTGCGGTGTGTCACTAACCGTTTATACAAACTGTGAAATTCTTGTAGATGTGCAGGAAAAGATAAAAGAAAAACCGGATTTTGTTTTGTTTTGGGATAAAGATATTTTACTTGCAAAATTTTTAGAAAATCAGAAAATTCCGGTCTATAATAGCAGTGAGGCAATTAGAATCTGCGATGATAAGCGGTTAACTTATCTGGCATTACAGGATAAAAAACTGCCGATTCCACAGACGATATTTGCACCGATGACATATTCGACCATTGGATTTAATCAGTATGATTTTCTTGGTGTGGCAGAAGAAAAACTCACATATCCGTTTGTGGCAAAAGAGGCATTTGGCTCCTTTGGTGAGCAGGTGTACTTGGTGAAAAATAGAGAAGAACTTTTAGCGGTGATGAAACAGTCGGATTCGGTAGAATTTTTGTTTCAGGAAATGATAGAAAACAGCATCGGAAGAGATGTCAGACTTCAAGTTGTTGGTGATGAAGTAGCAGCGTCCATGTACCGGTACTCGGAAAATGATTTTCGTGCCAACATAACCGCCGGAGGTAAGATGAAAGATTACACACCGTCAAAGGAAGAATGTGAACTTGCGGTTAAAGCATCTCATGCGGTAGGAACTTCTTTTGCAGGAGTTGACCTTTTGTTTGGCAAAGACGGTCCGATTGTTTGTGAAGTAAATTCGAATGCACATTTTAAAAATATACAAACCTGCACCGGTGTGGCGGTTGCGGATAAAATCGTGGAATGGATCATAAAGGATGTTAGAAAATGACAAAACGATGGAATGGTTTACTAGTCTATGATAAAGAGGGCGCAAAAAGAAATGCTTCCTACATAAAAATGCATGAAGAAGTGGGTAAAAAACTAAATATGCCGATTCATTTTTTATATGACGAAGATGTGATGGAATATTTGGAGATAAATCGGGAATCGGTTGATTTTTGTATGGTTCGCACAATCTGTCCTGCTTTGACAAAGCAAATTGAGGCGAGGGGGATTCCCTGCTTTAATTCTTCTTTTGTGTCAGAAATCTGCAATCATAAAGGAAAAACCTATGATTATATTTTGAAAAACTGCGAAATTCCGCTGGTAAAAACAAAGACGTTTCAAAATATTGAGTTATCCGAAAAATTATTAAAGGAGTATCCGGATTATGTAATAAAAGCGGTGGATGGACACGGTGGAAAACAGGTTTTTTTGACAAACGAATCCTTTGATTTGATTCAAACAGGAATCGCCAGTTCGGATTTTATCTTACAGTCATTTGTCAAAGGTCCCGGCGTGGACTTACGTGTGTACATCATTGGCAAGAAAATTGTGGGTGCCATAAAACGTCAGGCAAACAACAGCTTCCGGGCAAATTTTTCTTTGGGTGGAAGTGTTACGTCATACCAATGCGATAAAGAAATTCTTGATTATGTAAATCAGGTTGTTCAGGTGTTTGATTTTGGTATGGTTGGTATTGATTTTATTTTAGATGAAAAGAATCACTGGCTTTTAAATGAAATTGAGGATGTTGTCGGTGCCAGGATGTTATATCAGTGCCATCCGGATGTTCATTTGTTGGAACAATATTTTGCATTTGTTTCTGATAAATTATTGCATTAGAACAAGATAGTGTGTATAATACAAGTTATGTTAACAGATATTGTGCTTTGAAAAATGGAGGTAGAATATGAAATCAGATATTGAAATTGCAAGAGAGGCGAATATGCAGCCGATTCAGACAGTAGCAGAGAAATTAGACATCACTGCGGATGAATTGGATTTATATGGAAAATATAAAGCAAAATTGACGGACGAACTCTGGGAGCGAATTAAAGACCGCCCGGATGGTAAACTTGTCCTCGTGACAGCGATTAATCCAACACCGGCCGGTGAAGGAAAGACAACAACGACGGTTGGACTTGGACAGGCGATGGATAAGATTGGGAAAAAGGCAATTATTGCTTTGCGTGAGCCATCGTTAGGCCCTTGCTTTGGATTAAAAGGTGGTGCTGCCGGCGGCGGTTATGCACAGGTTGTACCGATGGATGATTTGAATCTTCATTTCACGGGAGATTTTCATGCGATTACTTCGGCAAATAACCTTCTTGCGGCAATGCTTGATAATCATATTCAACAGGGAAATAAACTTAACATTGATCCAAAACAGATCGTATGGAAACGCTGCGTCGATATGAATGACCGTGTACTTCGTAATATTACGGTAGGACTTGGACGCAAGGTGGATGGTGTGACAAGAGAAGATCATTTCATCATCACGGTAGCATCCGAAATCATGGCGATTCTTTGTCTTGCAGACAACATGAAAGATTTGAAAGAACGTTTGGGAAGAATTATTGTTGCTTATACTTATGAAGGAAAACCGGTTACGGCAAAAGAAATTAAAGCAGTAGGCGCGATGGCTGCACTTTTGAAAGACGCTATTCGTCCGAATATGATTCAGACTTTGGAGAATACACCGGCACTTGTGCATGGTGGTCCATTTGCTAATATTGCTCACGGCTGTAATAGTGTCCGTGCGACAAAGACAGCTTTGAAATTAGCAGATTATACAATTACGGAGGCTGGTTTTGGCGCTGACTTAGGAGCAGAAAAATTCTTAGACATCAAATGCCGTATGGCTGATTTGAAACCAGATGCCGTTGTACTTGTTGCCACGGTTCGTGCCCTCAAATACAATGGCGGTGTTAAAAAAGAAGATTTATCCGAAGAAAATCTTGATGCATTGAAAGCCGGTATTGTAAATCTGGAAAAACACATTGAAAACATTGCTAAATTTGGTGTGCCATGTGTTGTTACATTGAATGAGTTTGTAACAGACAGCGAAGCAGAACTTGCATATGTTAAGGAGTTCTGTGAGGCGAGAGGATGTGAGTTCGCACTTTCTAAAGTTTGGGAAAAAGGTGGCGAAGGCGGCATTGAGTTAGCGCAAAAAGTAATTGATACAATTGAGAATAAAGAGAGTAATTTCCATTATCTCTATGAAAATGAGTTGTCGATTGTTGAGAAAATTGAGACAATTGCAAAAGAAATTTATGGAGCAGGAGAAGTTATTATTGAGCCGGCAGCAAAACAGCAGATTGCGCGGATTGAGTCACTCGGGTTTGGCTCCATGCCGGTATGTATGGCGAAAAACCAGTATTCCTTGTCGGATGATAAAACAATTCTTGGCAGACCGGAAGGCTTCCCAATCCATATCCGTGATGTCTATGTTTCTGCCGGAGCAGGATTTGTTGTTGCCATTACCGGAACAATTATGACTATGCCGGGATTGCCAAAAGTGCCGGCTGCCGAAGGAATTGATGTAAATGACGACGGACAGATTACCGGTTTGTTCTAATTATCCTTTTTATCAGAGCAGAAACGTGCAAATTCTTTTGGAGAAATTTTCTCCATTTTGAGAAAGGCACGGTAAAAAGTAGAATAATCACGAAATCCTACATCTTGGTATACAGCAGAGGGGAGCACCCCCTCTGTTATTTTTTGTTTTGCCATGCTGATTCGTTTTAGTATGATATAATTATGCACGGTTCGGTCGGTTTGTTCTTTGAATAATTTTGCCAGCGTAAATTTATTCAGATAAAAGTGACCGGCTAACTGCTCCAGTGATAAATCCTCTTTGTAATGTTCATTAATATAAGACAGTACCTTATCAATGAAAGGGTTCACGTGTGTTGCTTTTCGTGGCTTCATATCTAAAAGAATGTGTTTGTTTAGTAGTGTAACCGCCTCTAAAATATGGGCACGGTTTAACATTTCTTTTCCATAAAAATCAATTTTTGAATTTTGGTAAATTCCCATAAAACATTGAAATATGCGCTCAAAATCATCGGAATCGGCAATATTAAAATGATACCGTTTGTTTTCTTTTGCCAGTTCAAATGGCTCTAATAAGGAGTGTTCGTTAAACTGGAAGGAGGATAAGCAGGCAGGGGTAATGTACATATAGGTTCGGTCATATTCATCATTTAGCTGTTCTTCTGAAGTAGGAAGAAGCTGATGAATTGTATAGGGAGGAATAACTATAATATCTCCACGTTTTACTTTATAAATACGGTCTTCAATAAACAGCATAACAGAGCCACTGAGATAGATATAAATTTCATAATAATCGTGCGTGTGTGCAAGAACCCTTGGAAAATGGTCGTTTGTTGTCTTTCGACATTCATAATAGTAATCGGTTGAAATCGGGTGGTCCGATTCATGAAGTAAATAGCGCATAAACAAATCCTCCTCGTCATCCTTCTTTTCTCTGATTATAGATTTATCTTATGCTTTTTGTCAAGATATTCAATTTTTGCAATGTAAAACACAGTTTTTGCAATCGGAATTGTATATTTTGTGATATATAATAAAATCACTATATAACGATAAGGAGTTGATATATGTGAAAAAGAACACAAAGATGTTCCAAAGAAGTTTGACAGCATTTTTAACAGCTGCGTTGGTTACAACTTCTTTTGGGGGACAAGGAATCGTTTTTGCGAAGGCAAAGAAGAAGGCTTCGCATTCTGTGAGTCTTACGGTGACGAATCCGGCAATTTCCATGCTTTCGCTGAAAAAAGGTGAAACTTTTCAGTTGAAAGTAAAGGTAACGCCGAAAAAAAAGGCAAAAAAAATAACAGTTCGCTCAACAAAATCCTCGATTGTTTCGGTAAACAAAAAGGGAAAATGTAAGGCGAAAAAGGCAGGTAAAGCAAAGGTTATCGTTTCTTGCGGAAAGAAAAAAACAGTGATTTCTGTTACGGTAACAAAGAAGCTTAAAAAAGTAAAGAAAGTAACACTTAGTAAAAAAAGTGCCAGTTTATTTTGTGGCAGTTCGCTGAAATTAACAGCAAAACTGACACCGGCAAAAGCAACAAAAAAAGGTGTTGTTTACCGTTCATCAAAATCATCAGTTGCATCGGTAAGCAAAAAAGGAGTTGTTATGGCGAAGAAGAAAGGTACCGCTGTGATTACTGCTTATGCAAAGGATGGACGCGGGGCGAAGGCAGTGTGTAAGATTACAGTGAAGGAAAAAAGTGCGGTAACAAAAGGTCCGGCAGTTAATACAAGTAAACCACAGCCGACAAAAGACCCGCTGATTACTGAACAGAAGGCAGGTTGCTTTACGATTGCAGCAAAGGATTCTGCAGCAAGTCTGTACTTAGATGCCAAAGGAGAAGATTATGATGGATTATCACTGATTGCAGCTTCCGTTGCCAAAGACATTTCTCTTGTTACAAAAGAGAAAGCAAAGGCAAATGTCGTAACTAAGACAGAATCATTGAAGGAATATGCAATTATTGCCGGCTCCATCGGAAACAATGCGGTAATTGATTCCTTGATTGAGCAGGGAAAAGTAGATGCCTCCCAGATAAAAGGAAAGCGCGAAGTTTACCGCATTCAGGTGGTAGAAAATCCGGTGGCAAATGTTAAAAAAGCAATTGTCGTTATCGGAAGTGATAAACGTGGAACGATTTACGGTCTTTATCATATTTCTGAGAAAATGGGTGTTTCTCCATGGGTTTACTGGGGCGATGCTACACCGGTTGCCAAAGATGTAGTTCAGATTCCGGAAAAGGAATTAACGGTTACATCCAAAGAACCATCCGTAAAATATCGTGGTATTTTCCTAAATGATGAAGCTCCATCACTGACTAGTTATGCAAAGAAAAAATTTGGCGGATATAATCAGTATTTTTATGAAAATGTCTATGAATTAATTTTACGCTGTAAAGGAAATTATTTGTGGCCGGCGATGTGGTCGAATACTTTTAGCGAGGACGGTAAGGGAACGAATAAGTTAGCCAATGCAGAACTCGCCGACAAATACGGTATTGTTATGGGAACCTCTCATCATGAGCCACTTTGCCGGGCCGGTGTGGAATGGCAGAACAAATATCGTCAGTATGGCACAAGCAACGCCTGGGATTTTAATACGAACGAAACCGCTATCACAAAATTCTGGGAAGACGGTGTGACAAGAAATAAAAATTTTGAAAATGTTTATACCCTTGGCATGCGTGGTGAGTCGGATTCTTCTTTGTCAGGAACAAAAGAAGAAAATATTGCACTTTTGAAAAAAGTAATTACGGCGCAGAAAGATATTTTGAAAAAGAATAATTTATCGGATGCCCCTCAGGTTCTTACTGTTTATAAAGAAGTAGAGGACTACTGGCATGGCACAGATAAAGCAGAGGGATTGAAAAAATGGGATGTTTTAAATGACGTAACCATTATGCTCTGCGATGATAACTTTGGAAATATGCGTACGCTTCCAACGAAGGAGGACCAAAATCGAAAAGGCGGCTATGGTATGTATTATCACTTTGATTACCATGGCGGTCCGACTTCCTATGAATGGGTAAATACAGTTCCTCTTACTAAAACTTGGGAACAGATGAATATGGCATATGAGCATGGCATTGATAATATCTGGATTGTTAATGTTGGTGATTTGAAGCCGATGGAGATGAATATTTCCTATTTCCTTGATATGGCATATGATTATGATACATGGGGAACAAATGGAAAAGATAAAATTACTGAATATCGTAAAAACTGGGTAAAACAGCAGTTTGGCGAAAATACATCGGATTCTCTTGTGAATGAGATGGAGAAGCTGTTAGATGATTATACATGGTTAAATGGTTCCGGCAAACCGGAATCCATCAATTCGGCAACTTATGATTCAGTAAATTATAATGAAGGCAGAGAAATGCTTGTCAAAGTGGATGATATGATACGAAGAGCAAAAGCGTGTCAGAAAGAGATTCCATCGGATTGGCAGGCGGCATACTTTGAACTTGTCTATTTCCCGGTTGTTGCATCGGCAAATGTGACAAAAATGCAGATATTAAGCGGCATCAATAAATATCTGGCGAAAAATAACAGTGTGGCAGCAAATTTATATGCGGCTGAGCTGGAACAAGCGGTGGCACTGGATAAGGAATTACAGAAAACGTATAACAAAAATATGCCGGGAGTTGGTGACAAGTGGGATGGTATGATGAGTTCTCCTCATGTCGGCTTTGTAACTTGGAATTCAACCGGGTGGAGTTATCCAAAAGCAGTCTGGGTGAAACCGGCAGCTGATGGTAAAATGATGGTTACGATGGAAAATGAAGAACAGGCTGTCGAGGCATCAGAAAGTAGTACATTATCCGATTTTACAAATCTGAATCAGGAATCTTATACGGTAACTGTTTCCAATCAGGGAGCGAACAGTTTTGCTTATACGATAACTCCTTCGGAGGACTGGATTGTTGTAAGTAAGAAATCCGGCACAGTAAAATCACAGGATGCGTTTGAGGTATCGGTTGATTTTTCAAAGGTCAAAAAAGATGCTTCCGGCTCCGTTAAGATTCAAAGCGGCAGCCAGACCATTACAATTAATGTTAATGCAAAGGTATATGATACATCTTCCTATGCAGACAAGACATATATTTACACAAATGGATATGCCTCCATTCTTCCGGGAAATTATGTAATGGCAAAAGAAGGTGGCAATAATACATCCTTCCATGTTTTTGACGGTTATGGAAAGACCGGACAGTCAATGAAAATTCTTCCGACAAATGCGGATAAGACAAAGACGATGAAAGAAGCTGCCTATGCAGAATATGCAGTATGTGTTCCAAACGAAGGGGATTATAAATTTACTGTTTATACAGCACCTTCCAATAATCTGGAGCGTGATAAGGTTTCCATTTCGTATGGTTATTCGATTAACGGGGAAACATTAGTTGAGAAAAATACGGTAGATGCCGATACGTTTTTGGCTGGAGAATACAGTGGTTCATGGGCAAATGATGTGAAAGTAAATGGCAGAAAGCAGGAGAATAATATCCACCTAAATGCTGGCGTGAATACGATTCGTATATATTCTGATGACCCTGCATTCCTGCTTCAGAAATTGGTTGTTTCTGAAAAATCGGTCAAAAGCTCTAATGCCGGGCCGAAAGAAAGTTATTATGTTGGTAAAAAACAGACAAAAGAAACAACGCTTGCAGGTGTTCTTGCAGATGAAAATGTACTTCCGGGAACAATTACCACGGAAAAAACAACATATCAGGCAGGTGAAACCTTTAGTGCCAAGGGAATTATATCAGAATCGGAAAGTTATTTTGCCGGTTTAGATGCAAAATCGGACAATGCAGCAAAGGTAAAAATTTCATGTGGAGACCAGACATTTGGTACCGTAACAATTGGTAAAGAGCAGGCACTGTATGAGGCGGCAGATATGGCAAAACTGGATGCCGGCAGCCAGACGTTTACAATGACCGTCGTATCCGGTAATGTCAGCGTGAGCGGAGTAACCGTCCGCACTCGTGATTATGCGAAAGTTCCGGGAAGTATTTCAGCTTCTGATCATGAAGGAGTTAAGGCAGCACATACTAATTTACAGGCAAAAAAGGACATGACATATTCTTATCTTGCGCAGGTTGAAAAAGATGATTTGTTTGTATTTTACCTGAAAGGAAAGTCCGACGGAAAAGCTTTTGTAACACTTAAATGGAATGACCAGACAATTGGAGAAGTTCAGTTATCCGATACCATGCAAGAGTATATGTTAGATGGTGCAATGGATTTGACGCCGGGGCTTGGTACCATCACAATGGAAGTGACGGGAGCGGATGCGGTAATTGAATCGCTGTCTTCTAAAGTGTATGAAGATGAAGAAAGTCTGCCGGTTTCCATTACGGCAACGAGTGAAGAAACTTCAAATGCAGCAGAAAATGTATATGATAAGGATGAAAAAACAACATGGAAGCCACAATCAACGGATGCAAATCCTATGCTTACATTTGACTTTAAGGATTCTTATCAGTACGACCGATTTATGATTCAGACAAAGGATTCATCGCTTGGCAGTTATGAGGTTCAGGTAAAACAGTCAGATGATACATGGAAGACAATATATACCGGAAAAGCAGGCGATGACGGAAAGACCATTTTTGTTCAGGGTAAAGAAGCAATTGAAAGCACACAGGTACGGTTTGTTTTTGCAGATACGAACGTAGAAGTTTCAGAAATAACTTTGACGCCGTATGTCAACTGGGCAATGAAAGATGCAGTAAAACTTGCCGGACAGAAGAAAAGTGGTGGTGATTCTTTCACTGTTCCAAACTCTGTCGTGGATGGAGATCGAATTACGAAAGGTTTGGAAACTGGTGTTGGAGGAAGCAGTGATACAGACCGTCATGAAGTTACGATGACGTTTAGTGAGCCAAAAAGTATCAATGTGGTTCGTCTCTTTACTTTGCAGGAAAGTGAGTTTGCGAGTGCAGGAACCGGTGTGATACCGGATTTGACAATGACATCTGAAAAAGCGCAGTATTCATACCGTATTTCCTATTATGAGAACGGAAAATGGACCGAGATGGGAGCTACTGTGAGACCGGATGCAGGAACAAATCCGAAAGTAACAACGGAAGTTTCATTGAAACGAAAAGTAAAAGCATCCAAAATCAAAGTGGAGATTTATACAAGCCACTGGATTCGAATTAATGAATTAGAAGCTGTGGAAACACATCAGTTTTCTGCGGTAAAGTAAGAATGTAATCGGAACTTTTAAAATTGTATTTATAACGGTTTTATGTTACAATAGTGTTATATAATTTTGCATGAGGAGGGATGATATGCTTGAAAATAAATTAGGTCTTACAAGTTCTGCTGAACTTGCTCGTATGGAAGAGCAGTTAAGCAAGAAAAAAGCAGTCTTATTATTTGAAAAAGGCATTTTAGATTCCCTCCCGGCAGGTAAGTTTTTTACTTTGCAGGCAATCCACCGGTATTTGTTTGAAGATATTTATGATTTTGCCGGAGAGATTCGCAAGGTAAATATGGCAAAAGGAAATTTTCGTTTTGCACCGCTGATGTATTTAGGTGCAGCACTTGAAAATATTGATAAAATGCCACAGTCTGATTTTGACGAAATTATAGAAAAATATGTAGAAATGAATATTGCGCATCCATTCCGGGAAGGAAACGGACGGAGTGCACGCATTTGGCTTGACCATATGTTAAAACAGGAAATTGGCAAAGTAATTGATTGGAGTAAAGTCGATAAAGAAGATTATTTACTTGCGATGGAACGAAGTCCGGTTAAGGATATCGAAATAAAATATCTTTTAAAGAATGCATTGACCGATGAGGTTGACAGCCGAGAAGTATATATGAAAGGCATAGACCACAGTTATTATTATGAAGGTTACACAACGTTCAAGACAGAAGAACTGTAAGTTTGTGAAAAGTAGGCGGTAAAACTTTTTAACTTATTTTATTTTAAATGAAAATTGATATTGTTTTTCACTATGAAGGACGTTGAACACCGTTACGAGTGTTCATTAAGCGGGAGTGGTCCTGAATAGGAAAAACAATATCAATTTTTATATCACAATCAAATTAAGTTATCGTCTTTTATCGTCTTCTCGAAAACTTCTGCTCACAGTACATGCAGCGGTAAATCCGGTTTTCGCGGTCTGTCAGTTTAAAACGGTGTGGTAATTCCTGCTCAACGGAAGTAATGCATCGAGGGTTTTTGCACTTGATGACATTTGTTACCGTTTCCGGCAGTGTGAGAACACGTTTTTCTACAATTTCGTTATTTTTTATAACATTAATGGTGATATTTTCATCGAGAACACCGAGAATGTCCAAGTTTACCGTAATCGGTCCCTCGATTTTGATAATATCTTTTTTTCCCATTTTACTGCTTTTTGCGTTTTTAATAATAGCAACGGAGCAGTCTAATTTTTCTAATTCAAGATAGTGATAAATTTCCATGGAGCCGCCAGCCTTAATGTGGTCAATGACAACTCCTTCTTGTAATCCACCAATATTTAACATTCCGGAATCACCTCCAATAAAGTCATAATTAACGCCATTCGTATGTAAACACCATATTGTGCCTGCTTAAAGTAAACAGCACGTGGGTCATCGTCGACATCGGTTGCAATTTCATTTACACGTGGAAGAGGGTGGAGAACCAACATATCCTTTGGTGCCAGTTTCATTTTTTTACTGTCAAGGATGAAGCTGTCCTTCAAGCGGATGTAATCTTCCTCGTTAAAGAAGCGTTCACGCTGTACACGTGTCATATACAACAAATCAAGTTCCGGTAAGACGTCTTCTAATACATTAACCTCTTTGTATTCAATACCATTGGCATCTAATGTGTCTTTTCTAATATAATCCGGAATCTTCAATTCTTCCGGTGAAATCATAACAAATTTAACGTTCGGATAACGAACCATAGCACCAATTAAAGAGTGAACGGTACGTCCGAATTTCAAGTCACCACACAATCCAATTGTCAGATTGTCAAGGCGTCCCTTTAAATTTTTAATTGTCAATAAATCGGTTAATGTCTGGGTCGGATGATTATGTCCGCCATCACCGGCATTGATCACTGGAATTTTAGAATGAAGAGAGGCGACGTATGGTGCACCTTCTTTTGGGTGACGCATCGCACAGATATCTGCATAACTGGAAATGACACGAATGGTATCAGCTACGCTTTCACCTTTTGCTGCTGAGCTGGAATCAGCGGATGAAAAACCAAGAACTTGTCCACCTAAATTCATCATAGCAGATTCAAAACTTAAACGGGTTCTTGTGCTCGGTTCATAAAAACAAGTTGCAAGTTTTTTTCCTTTACACACTTCTGAAAATCGTGCCGGATCCTGAATGATTTTTTCAGCTAATACAATCAAATCATGAATCTCATCCACGGTTAGGTCAAGTGCATTCATTAAATGACGCATAATGCCTCCTATCTGCCATGTTCCCATGGCTTGCCGTATTTCAACTTATTCTACCTCATTTTAGTACGGATGACAATAGAAAAATCAAGCAAAAATGCAAAAAATAATTTGCATTATAAAGAAAAAGCAAGTATACTATTATAGGAAAAATTTTCACTTCGGTGTTAAAAAATATGAAGGAGGCTGCAAATGGTAACATTATATGATGGTGGCGCGTATCTTTTGAACGGTACGGAATTGATTCCGGACAATGCAGAGGCTGTCGCGGCACTGGAAAGCAAAGCAGGAATTAAGACAACAAAAGAAGAGGCGGTTAAGGGAACGATGGCATACCATATTTTGTCATCCCATAACACTTCCGGCAATATGGAAAACTTGAAAATCAAGTTTGATAAATTGACTTCCCATGATATCACATTTGTTGGAATTTTACAGACCGCAAGAGCATCCGGACTTGAGAAGTTCCCGGTTCCTTATGTACTTACTAACTGCCATAACAGTTTATGTGCGGTAGGCGGAACAATTAACGAAGATGATCATGTGTTTGGTCTTTCCTGTGCAAAAAAATATGGTGGTATCTATGTACCTCCTCATCAGGCAGTTATTCATCAGTTTGCCCGCGAGATGTTAGCGGCAGGCGGTGCTATGATTCTTGGTTCAGACAGCCATACAAGATATGGTGCACTTGGTACGATGGCAGTCGGCGAGGGTGGTCCGGAAATCGTAAAACAGCTTTTGGAGCAGACTTATGATATTCCGATGCCTGGTGTTGTGGCAATTCATCTGACCGGCAAACCGCAGAAAGGTGTTGGTCCACAGGATATTGCACTTGCGATTATCGGTGCTGTATTTAAAAATGGTTATGTAAATAATAAAGTAATGGAATTTGTCGGTGAGGGCATTGATAACTTAAGTGTTGATTTCCGTATTGGTATTGATGTTATGACGACAGAGACCACTTGTCTTTCTTCTATCTGGCGCACAGATGATGCCGTAAAAGAATTTTATGAAATTCACGGAAGAAAAGATGATTATAAAGAAATGGCACCGGAAAAAGTTGCTTACTATGACGGTGTGGTTGAAGTTGACTTGTCAACAATCAAACCGATGATTGCGATGCCATTCCACCCAAGTAATGTGTACACAATCGAAGAGTTGAACAATAACCTTGAGGATATCCTTCGTGATGTAGAGAAGAAGGCGCTTGTAAGCCTTGATAACAATAACATTGACTTTAAGTTGACGGATAAGATTCATGATGGCAAATTGTATGTAGAGCAGGGTGTTATTGCCGGATGTGCCGGTGGTGGTTTTGAAAACTTATGTGATGCTGCTGACATTCTGCGCGGTAAAAACATTGGTGCCGATGAATTCTCGTTAAGCGTTTATCCGGCATCCCAGCCGATTTTCATGGAACTTGTGAAAAATGGACGCATTGCTGATTTGATGGAAGCAGGAGCTACCGTTCGTACCGCTTTCTGCGGTCCATGTTTTGGTGCCGGCGATGTACCAAGCAACAAGGGACTTAGTATTCGTCATTCGACAAGAAACTTCCCGAACCGTGAGGGCTCGAAAGTTACGAATGGACAGATTGCTTCTGTTGCACTTATGGATGCTCGTTCGATTGCGGCAACTGCTGCGAATAAGGGATATTTAACGGCGGCAACAGATATTGATGCAAACTTTACAAAACCGAAATACTATTTTGATCATACCATTTATGATAACCGTGTCTTTAATGGTGTCGGCAAGGCAGATCCTTCGGTTGAAATTAAATTCGGACCAAACATTGTAGACTGGCCGAAAATGCATGCACTTACGGATAATGTACTTTTGAAAGTGGTATCGATGATTCATGATCCGGTTACGACTACGGATGAATTGATTCCATCCGGTGAGACAAGTTCTTACCGCTCAAATCCGCTTGGCCTTGCTGAGTTTACTCTTTCAAGAAAAGACCCTGCATATGTAGGAAAAGCAAAAGAAGTACAGAAGGTAGAGAAGGCTCGTATCGCAGGCCAAGATATTTATGCCGAAGATGCAAACTTAAAAGATGTCTATGAGGCGATTTCTAAACAGTTTGATGTAAAACCGGAAGAGACAGAAGTCGGAAGTGTGATTTTTGCCGTAAAACCGGGTGACGGTTCTGCTCGTGAGCAGGCAGCAAGCTGTCAGCGTGTGCTTGGCGGTATGGCTAACATTGCCCGTGAGTATGCAACAAAGAGATACCGTTCCAACCTGATTAACTGGGGTATGCTTCCATTTGTTTTCGATGGTGACCTTGTTTTTGATAAAGATGATTATATTTTTGTAAAAGATATCAAGAAAGCCATTGAAACAAAAGAAGATACGATTCATGCTTATGTAGTAAACCAGGGAATGAAAGAGATTGAACTTCATCTTGGTAATCTGACAGACGATGAAAGAGAAATTATTTTGAAAGGCTGCCTGATTAACTACAACAAAAAGAATTAGTTCTTTGGGGAGGACTTTTATGTTCCGCATATGGGGAAAAATATTCAAAGACAATCATTTAGTTCGTGATATGGTTTATGAAAATGGTGACACGGATATCAACCGGACTAAAAAAGTATTTGCCGGTATTCACGCATTTGCTGAAGCCTTTGATTTGCAACAGCCAATTTGGCTTGATAAAAACATTAATGAATTCAAGCGGGTTGACAAAACCCGCTTTGAACAAGATAACTTCATCGAGCAAATCGACTTCGACTACCTCGAAATCGAAGTAATCGAAGAATAGCAAACCAAAGAACAGTAAAAATCCCAAAGAGGTAAATTAAAGAGGTAAAATGTTTTCACATTAATTTTAAATAAAAAAACATCAAACTTTCACCATGAGGAACTAGGAACACCGAAGGTGTTCATCAAGCGAAGCGGTTCCGAATGGGAAACTTTGATGCTTTTTTATTTATGGCAATAATTGTGAAAACAATTCACCCTTCATCAACTTCAATCGCCATAGTCGGGCAGTTTTCAGCGGCAGTCCGGCAGTCATCTTCATATTCTGCAGGAATTATTCCTTCAACAGCCTCTGCTTTTCCTTCTTCATTAAAATGGTAAACATCCTCACAGGTGGACACGCATAAACCGCAGGCAATGCAGGCGTCCTGGTCAACAAAACTTTTCATTACAAAAAATTCTCCCTTCGTTTTTTTAGTAGCGTTCCCGTTTCGTTTGACTTTATTCATTTTTTGCTTATAATAGATAATGTATGCATATGTATAATGAGTATGTAGCAAGTACAGGGGTTAAAGATTGGAGAAGAACAATGCTTGATGAAGAATTACATACATCGTATCTGAAACAACTGCATCTGCCAAAAGATATGGACAATCTTTTTGAGTCCGATGCCAAAGAATTTCAGAAAGTGATGATGATGTACAGTTGTGCAATCAAAGAAGTAAAAACAAAATTACAAGTATTAAATGATGAATTTTCGATGACAAAAAATCGAAATCCGATTGAATTTGTTAAAACAAGAATCAAACAGCCGGACAGCATCGCAACCAAATTGAAAAAGAAAGGCTATCCGATTACGGTTGAATCGGTCAGACAGCATTTGAACGATGTGGCGGGCGTGCGTGTAATCTGTTCTTTTATTGACGACATTTACAAAGTGGCGGATATGCTTTCGGCACAGGATGATGTTGTTTTAATAAAAACAAAAGATTATATCAAAAAGCCGAAAATGAATGGCTACCGGAGTCTGCATTTAATTGTGGAAGTCCCGGTATTCTTTTCAGACCATAAAGAAAATATGCGTGTCGAAATCCAGATTCGTACGATTGCGATGGACTTTTGGGCGAGCTTAGAGCATCAGGTAAAATACAAAAAAGATATTAAAGATGCTGAAAATATTGTTTACGAATTGCGTGCTTGTGCGGATGTAATAAATCGGACGGATTTTCATATGCAGGCAATCCGCGACAATATAGTAGAAATAGATTAAAAAGGAGATAACAGTATGGCAGTTTTAATTGATGGCAAAAAAATCTCAGCACAGGTAAAGGACGAGTGCAAAGAACGCGTGGCAAAGGAAAATATGGATGTTACACTTGCGGTAATCCAGGTTGGAAATGATCCGGCATCTACCGTATATGTAGGAAACAAAAAGAAGGCCTGCGAATATGTGGGAATTCATTCCCTTTCTTATGAATTGTCGGAAGAGACAACAGAAGAAGAATTACTGGCACTTGTTGAAAAACTCAATGCAGATGATACCGTAAACGGTATTTTGGTACAATTACCGCTGCCTTCCCATATTAATGAGGATAAAGTGATTCAGACCATTTCCCCGAAAAAAGATGTGGATGGATTTCATCCGCAGAGCGTTGGTGCGTTAAGTATTGGTCAGCCGGGCTTTGTGTCCTGTACGCCGGCGGGCATCATTCAGCTCTTAAAGAGAAGTGGTGTAGTAATTGACGGAAAAGAGTGCGTTATTGTAGGCAGAAGTAATATTGTCGGAAAGCCAATGGCAATGCTTATGCTTCGTGAGAATGCTACGGTTACTGTTTGCCACAGTCATACAAAAGATTTAAAAGAAGTAACAAAAAGAGCAGATATTCTGATTGTAGCAATTGGAAAGCCGAAAATGATTACGGCAGATTATGTGAAAGAAGGTGCTGTTGTCATTGATGTCGGAATTCACAGACCGGAAGGCGGTAAACTTTGCGGTGATGTGGACTTTGATTCCGTGGAAAAAACAGCGTCGGCAATTACGCCGGTACCGGGCGGTGTCGGACCGATGACAATTGCGATGTTGATGAATAATTGTGTGGAAGCGAAAGGAATTCAGAAAGCATGAATTTGTTCTTTGTATCATTAGGATGTGATAAAAATTTAGTTGACAGTGAAAAAATGATTGCGCTGTTAGTTTCGCAGAATATTTCGGTGACAAGTACACCGGAGGATGCAGAAATCATTATTGTGAATACTTGTGGCTTTATTCATGATGCAAAAGAGGAAAGTATTGAGACAATTCTTGAAATGGCAGAATACAAAAAGACCGGCAAGTGTGTCTCGCTCATTATGACAGGATGTTTAGCGCAGCGCTACGCCGACGACATCCAAAAAGAAATTCCCGAAGTAGATGCGGTTGTCGGAACAACGGCATATGATAGAATATTTGAAGTAGTAAAAGATACGTTACAGGGAAAAAAAGAATGTGCGTTAAATGATTTGGACTATCTTCCGAAGAATTTAACAAACAGAGTTCATACGTCCTCCGGCTATTCCTCATATCTTAAAATTGCAGAGGGATGCAGCAAACACTGCACATACTGCATTATTCCGAAACTGCGCGGTAATTACCGCAGCGTTCCGATGGAAGAGTTGTTAGTAGAAGCGGAACAATTGGCAAAGGAAGGAACTAAAGAGCTGATTGTGATTGCACAGGAAACAACGGTTTACGGTGTTGATTTATATGGTGAAAAACGACTGCCTAAACTTTTACATGAACTCTGTAAAATTGATGGAATTGAGTGGGTTCGGCTGCTGTACTGTTATCCGGAAGAAATTACCGAGGAACTGGTGCAGACGATTAAGACAGAGAAAAAAATCTGTCATTATCTCGATTTGCCGATTCAGCACTGTAATGACGATATATTAAAAAGAATGGGACGAAAGACCACACAGGCGGATCTGCGGGAGAAGATTTCCATGCTTCGTAAAGAGATTCCGGATATTGCACTCCGTACAACATTAATCAGCGGATTTCCGGGAGAGACAAACGAAAACCATGAGGAATGTGTGGATTTTGTTGCCAACATGAAATTTGAACGATTAGGAGTATTTCCTTATTCGCCGGAAGAAGGAACACCGGCGGCAGAATATGACAGACAGCTTCCGGACGAGATTAAACAGGAATGGGCAGATGAAATTATGCAGACAGAGCAGAATGTGATTTTTGCCCAAAATGAAGAAATGATTGGCAGAAAACTTTCCGTGATTGTGGATGGATATCTGCCGGAAGATGGCGTTTATGTCGGGCGTACTTACCGTGATGCGCCGGAGATTGATGGGTGTCTGTTTTTTGAAGCACCGTACGAAATCATATCAGGCACCATATTACCTGTTTTGGTAACGGATGCAAACGGCTATGATTTGATTGGAGAAATTTTACCGGAGGAGGATGATTAAATGAATGTACCAAATCGATTGACAATTCTGCGTGTTGCCATGATTCCTCTTTTTGTAATTGCGATGCTATGGCAGCAATTGCCGTATTCGGATTATATTGCCGGCGGTCTATTTATTGCCGCCTGTATTACCGATTTTTTTGACGGATATCTGGCAAGAAAATACAATCAGGTTACAACCTTTGGTAAATTTATGGACCCATTGGCGGATAAGTTATTAGTCTGTGCAGCACTCATCTGTTTTTTGGCTGACCCGCAGGCAAATATGCCGGCATGGGTAGTTATTATCATTATCAGCAGAGAGTTCATTATCAGCGGTTTTCGTCTGGTGGCTGCTGAAAAAGGAGTTACCATTGCAGCAAGTTACTGGGGCAAAGTCAAAACTTTTGTCCAGATGGCAATGTCAATTTTTTTAGTATTTCATTTTCAGGCAGAAGTATTCCGTATCATTGAGAGTATATTAATTTATGCTTCGGTGATACTAACGATAATTTCTCTTGTCGATTATATTTATAAAAACCGAGGGGTTATGAAGGATGTGCGATAATGAAAGAAAATGCAAAAGAAAATGAGCTTGTCAAGAAACTGACAAACAAACACTATACGATAACAACAGCTGAATCATGTACCGGCGGTTTACTATCGGCAACAATTATTAACGTTTCCGGTGCGTCGGATGTTATCAACTGTGCTTATGTGACTTATGCAAACGAAGCAAAAGAAAATCTGGTTTCCGTAAGTCATGAAACACTGGAAACAAAAGGTGCTGTCAGCAAAGAGACAGCAGCCGAAATGTGTGTTGGCTGTGCAAAGGCAGCGAAAGCAGACATGGGACTTTCTACAACCGGCATTGCGGGACCGGGCGGTGGTACCAAAGAAAAGCCTGTTGGGCTTGTGTATCTGGGCTGTTCACTGCATGAGCAGGTTACAGTAGAACGTCATGTGTTTTCCGGTGACAGAGAACAGGTAAGAAAGCAGGCAGTGGATGCAGCTCTTGATTTGGCAATACGATGTTTAGACAAGGAGTAATAAAATTGAAATTTAAAATAATAGCAATACTTATGGTGGGTTTGTTATTATTAAATGGTTGTGGGGAAGCGTCTGAGATACCGGCAAAAACAGCCCCTTCGACGCCAAAAAGCACGATGAAGACACTTACGATTTACTCCATTGATTCCGATACAATGAGTCTGATTCCGGTTGTTGTTAAAAAAGAGGAAAAAACATTGACAGCAGAGTATATCACTTATCTGGTAACACAGAATTTAGAAGATGAAGATGTGCGTGTTGACCATGTAGAGCAGCAGAAAAATGTCGTTGTGGTTTCATTTGATTCGAAAGCAAAACCAGTAAAGCGTTGTTCTAAGCAGATGGAAACATTAATATTAAACTGTTTTGCCAGCAGTCTGTTGGATAATGTAAAAAATTGCAAAAAAATTATTTACCGATGCAAAAACAAACGATACAAAAGTTCTCATCGGTCTTTTGGATTTAATGAAGTTTATGCATCGGCATAAATACATCGGAGAAGAAAATGAAAAAAGTAATCATAATCGGTGGCGGTCCTGCCGGCATGATGGCGGCGATTCAAAGTGCCTCATGCGGATGTGACGTCACTATTGTTGAAAAAAATGAAAAATTAGGAAAAAAACTTTTTATCACAGGAAAAGGCAGGTGCAACCTGACCAATGCCTGTGATATTTCCGATTTGCTTTCTAACGTAATTTCAAATCCTAAGTTTCTCTACAGTGCGTTTTATTCCTTTACCAATGAACAGGTCGTTGATTTTTTTAATAAGCATGGTCTGCCTACAAAAGTGGAGCGTGGAAAGCGCGTTTTTCCGGCATCGGATAAATCTTCTGATGTCATCCGAACATTGGAGAAGGAGTGTAAAAGACTTGGTGTAGCTGTACTTCTTCATACAGAGGTAAAAAAACTTCAAATCAAAGAAAGTGAAGTGACGGGAGTTGTTCTGAAAAATCAGCATACTCTGCCGGCGGACAAAGTGATTGTGGCAACCGGCGGCTGTTCTTATGTAAGTACCGGTTCAACGGGAGATGGCTATGAATTTGCAAAAGAGGCAGGGCATACCGTAACGGCAATTCGTCCGGGATTAACCGGAATTGTTACGGCAGATAACATTGGGAAACAATTGCAGGGACTGACGCTGAAAAATTGTCAGGTATCGATTCAGAGAGAGTCCGGCAAGCAGAAATCGCTCTATGACGGTTTCGGTGAAGTCCTGTTTACACATTATGGAGTGAGCGGGCCACTTATGCTGAGCGCAAGCAGTATCGTTGGTGACAAGCTGCAAAAAGAGCCGCTGATACTGCATATTGACTTAAAACCGGCATTGTCAATCGAGCAGTTAGATAAACGGATTGTGAAAGATTTTTCGGAACGCATGAATTTATCGTTGAAAAATGCCTGCAGAAATCTTCTTCCTGCCAGCATGGTAACAGAAGTGTTGTCCCGTGCCGGCTTGGATGTTGACAGCAAAGTGAATCAGCTTGACAAAAAAAATCGGTTGAAATTAGTTGACAGCATAAAGGATTTTACGGTAACATTAAAAGGATTGAGAGATATCAACGAAGCGATTATTACGCGCGGGGGTGTAAAAGTTTCGGAAATTGATCCATCAACGATGGAATCGAAACTAATACAGGGATTATTCTTTGCCGGTGAGGTGTTAGATTTGGATGCTTTAACCGGAGGTTTTAATCTTCAGATTGCATGGTCTACCGGGTATTTGGCTGGCAGGGAAGAATCGAATTAGAAGGAGGCGTTACGAATGAATATTGCAATTGATGGACCGGCAGGAGCCGGAAAAAGCTCAATCGCAAAGCTAGTAGCAAAAAAACTGAATTATGTTTATGTAGACACAGGTGCTATGTTCCGCACGATGGCATATTATTTTTTGACAAACGGCATTGATACAACAGATGAAAATGCGGTAAATGAAAAATGTCAGGCAATTGATATTACGATTCAGTATGAAAACGGCGAGCAGCATATTTTCTTAAATGGTGCGGATGTCAGCAAAGAAATCCGTAAAGAAGAAGTTGGAAAAAATGCTTCGGTAGTTGCAAAATATCCAAAGGTTCGCGAAAAATTATTAGAATTGCAGAGAAATTTGGCGGCTGCCAATGATGTCATTATGGATGGCAGAGATATTGGAACCGTTGTTTTGCCAAATGCTGAGTGCAAAATTTATCTGACGGCAAGTTCTTTTGTGCGCGCAAACCGCCGTTACAAAGAATTAATAGAAAAAGGAGAAACCTGCGATTTGGCACAAATTGAGAAGGATATCATTGCTAGAGATGAACAGGATATGAACCGTGAAATTGCGCCGTTAAAGCAGGCAGAAGATGCAGTATATCTGGATTCCTCTGATTTAACAATCGATGAAGTGGTAAATAAAATTATTGAAATACAAGGAGCATCGGCTCATGACAATTAAATGTGCAGACAGCGCGGGGTTCTGCTTTGGAGTAAAGCGGGCCGTTGATACGGTATATGATTTATTGGCAAAAGAAAATCACAAAGTTTATACACTCGGACCGATTATTCATAACGAGCAGGTTGTAGAGGATTTAGCATCGCAGGGGGTACAGGTGATTGAACACCCGGATGAAATTGCAAAAGAAGACAGGAGTCAGGCGATTTTAGTGATTCGTTCGCACGGTGTACCGGAATCCGTCATCCACACGCTCAAGGAGGAAAAAATTCCATTTGAGGATGCAACGTGTCCATTTGTGAAAAAAATTCATAAAACCGTTGCTGAATATAGTGAAAAAGGATATGAAATTGTTATCATCGGTTCGGCAAAACATCCGGAGGTGCAAGGGATTCTCGGGTGGGCAAAAAACGGTGGAACCGTCGTAGAATCGAAGGAAGATGCCCTTTTATTTAAGCCGTCAAAAGGGGAAAAACCGATATGCGTGGTAGCACAAACGACATTTAATTACAAAAAATTTCAAGAATTAGTTGAAATTTTTTCAAAAAAAGGTTATGATATACTTGCTGTGAATACAATTTGTAATGCTACGTCTACACGTCAGACGGAGGCAGAGTCTTTAGCAAAGGATTCTGACGCTATGATTGTGATAGGTGGAACACATTCATCCAATTCACGCAAGTTATATGAAATATGTAAAAATCAGTGTGAAAACACTTTTTTTATACAGACAGCAGAAGATTTACCGGATATCCCGGTCTCATCTTTTGCAAGCCTAGGTATTACTGCCGGGGCATCGACCCCAAATACTATTATACAGGAGGTTCTTAAGGCATGTCAGAAGCAAGTTTCGCAGAATTATTAGAGGATTCATTAGTCACAATCCACAATGGTGAGATTGTAGAAGGGACAGTTATCGGAGTTAAAGACAATGAGATTATCTTAAACATTGGATATAAAGCAGATGGTATTTTAACGAAGAATGAATACAGTAACAATACTGATGTTGACTTGACCTCCGAAGTAAAACCAGGAGATACGATGACTGTTAAAGTTTTGAAAGTCAACGATGGTGAGGGACAGGTTCTTCTTACTTATAAGAGACTTCAGCAGGACAAGATGAATGAACGTTTTCAGGAAGCATTTGAAAATCAGGAAGTACTTACCGGAAAAGTTTCCATGGTACTCAAAGGCGGTTTGAGTGTTTCTTATGGTGAAGGCCGTGTGTTTATCCCGGCTAGTCTGGTATCCGATATGTATGAGAGAGATTTATCCAAATATCAGGATCAAGAAGTTGAATTCGTTCTTACTGAAGTTAATCCACGTAAGAGAAGAATTATTGGCGACCGCAAACAGTTAATCGTTGCTAAGAAGAAAAAAATGCAGGAAGAATTGCTTTCCCGTATTAAAGTTGGCATGATGGTAGAAGGTACTGTTAAAAACCTTACCGATTTTGGTGCATTCATCGACTTGGGCGGAGCAGATGGACTTCTTCACATCTCCGAGATGTCATGGGGACGCGTTGCAGATCCTAAAAAGCTGTTCAAAGTTGGCGATAAAGTAAATGTCATGATTAAAGATATTCAAGACACAAAGATTGCACTTACTCTTAAACTGGAAGAGAACAATCCATGGAAAAATGCAGCAGAGAAGTATCAGATTGGTACAGTCGTAACCGGTAAGGTTGCCCGCATGACTGATTTTGGTGCATTTATTGAGTTGGAAGAAGGAATTGATGCATTGCTTCATGTTTCTCAGATTGCTATTGAGCATGTAGAAAAACCTTCCGATGTTTTGAAAGTAGGTCAGGAAATTACTGCTAAAATCGTTGATTTCAATGAAGAAACAAAGAAAATCAGCCTAAGTGTAAAAGCACTTGAGATTGAGAAACGCAACGAAGCAGCAGATGTTGAAGATTCCGAAGAAGAATAATGGGTCTTTACGATTACGAATGGTTTAAAAGCGGATTCCTTTCAATGTCAGGAATTGATTTAAATTCCTACAAAGAAGGGCAGATGAAGCGGCGGATTGATAATTTTTTAAAAAAACATCAAGTAGATGATTATAACACTTTTTTGTCATTACTTAGACAGGATACAGAAATTCATGATAGTTTTATTACATATTTGACTATCAATGTATCAGAGTTTTACCGAAATCCTCTGCAATGGCAGACCTTGGAAAAGGATATCATTCCACTGCTTTTGAAACGCTTTCCAAAACCTTTGCGTATTTGGAGTGCAGCCTGTTCAACAGGTGATGAGCCATATTCGCTGGCGATGGTTTTAAGTGATTTTCTTCCATTGAGTCAAGTTCAGATTTTGGCGACGGATATGGACGCGGAAGTTTTAGCAAAAGCAAAGGCGGGGTGTTACACCGGCCAGAGCATTAAAGGACTGCCGCAGCGTTACAGAGATAAATTTTTAGAAAAAGATGAGCATGGTATTTACCGTGTTTCTAACAAATTAAAATCATGTATTTCTTTTAAGCAGCACAATCTGTTAAAGGATGGATATCCGCAGAGAGTTCATCTGATTGTATGCCGGAATGTGATGATTTACTTTACGGAAGAGGCAAAGGAGCGGATTTACCGCCGATTTTCGGATTCCTTATGCAAACAGGGAATTTTGTTTGTAGGAAGCACTGAGCAGATTATTGGTGCGAAAAAGTATAATTTTCAGGGAATTCAGTCATTTTTTTATGAAAAACAGTAAGAAAACCACCTTCGGGTGGTTTTTTGATTGCTTTTTTTCTCATTTTCTAGTATATTTATAACGTATGAGTTTTTTTAGGAGGTAAAAAAGATGGAAAATAAAGTTGTAATTGCGTTAGATGCCATGGGTGGCGATTACGCACCGGTTGAAACAGTAAAGGGAGCCGTAGAGGCAGTAAATGAGAATAAAGGTATGAAAGTAATTCTTGTTGGCAGAGAAGAAGAAATAAAAAGTGAGCTTGCAAAATATACCTATGAGGAAGCAAGCATTGAAATTGTGAATGCAACAGAAATTATTGATATGGGTGAAGTCCCAACAAAGGCAATTCGTGAGAAGAAAGATTCTTCTTTAGTTGTTGCTATGAAATTAGTACGCGATGGAAAAGCGGATGCGATTGTATCGGCAGGAAGTACAGGTGCCATTTTGGTTGGTGGACAACTTGTTGTTGGTCGAATCAAAGGAATCAAGCGTCCGGCACTTGCACCATTTTTACCTTCTAAAAACGGATTTTCTCTGTTAATCGACTGTGGAGCGAATGTAGACGCCCGTCCGGAACATCTGGTTCAGTTTGCTCAGATGGGTTCGGTTTATTTTGAAAACGTTATGGGCAAAAAAAAACCAACGGTTGGTATTGTAAATATCGGAACCGAAGAGGAAAAAGGAAATCAGCTTGTGAAAGAAACATATCCGTTGCTTCGTGACTGTAAAAACATTAATTTTGTCGGAAGTGTTGAGGCAAGAGATATTGCAAAAGGCGGCACAGATATCCTTGTCTGTGAAGCTTTTGTCGGCAATGTGATTTTGAAATTTTTTGAAGGTGTTGCTAAAACATTCTTAGGCTGCATCAAAGAGGGCATTATGAAGAGCCTCCGAACAAAAATCGGTGGTATGCTGATTAAACCGGCATTAAAAGGATTATTAAAGACATTTGATGTCAGCAGCCAGGGCGGTGCCCCATTGTTAGGATTAAAAGGGCTTGTGGTAAAGGCTCATGGAAATTCTAAGAGCGCGGAAATCAAAACGGCTTTGGGACAATGTATTACATTTAAAGAAAATAGTATTAATGAAAAAATACAGGACAAGATTCAGGCTTAAAGGAGGCTTTGTGCTGTGAAAGAAGACAAATTAATGCAGTTACAGGACAAAATTGGATATCACTTTCAAAATCTTTCGCTGCTTAACAATGCGCTGACACATAGTTCGTATGCTAATGAGAGGCATTGGAAATATGAGAGAAACAATGAGCGGCTGGAGTTTTTGGGAGATGCTGTTTTAGAATTGGTAAGCAGTGATTATATCTTCTCAAACCATAAGGATATGGTAGAAGGAAAAATGACGAAGCTGCGTGCCAGTTTAGTATGCGAGATGAGTCTTGCATCTTCTGCCAGGGAAATTAAATTAGGAGAATATCTGAAACTGGGACACGGCGAATGGGTTACCGGTGGCGGCAAGAGAGACTCGATTTTGTCTGACGCTTTTGAAGCTGTGATTGGCGCAATTTATCTGGATGGTGGATTGAATCCGGCAAGAGAGTTTATTTTGCAGTATGTTTTATCGGACATTGAAAAGAAACAGTTATTTTATGACAGTAAGACAATTTTGCAGGAAATTATCCAGAGCAAATTTCACGAAAAAACAAATCTTTCTTATGCACTGGAAAAAGAGGAAGGCCCTGACCACAATAAATTGTTTGAAGTGGTCTGCATGGTAAATGAGAAAGCCTATGGCCGTGGAAAAGGCCGTACGAAAAAGGCGGCCGAACAAAAGGCGGCATATGAAACGATATTATTATTGAGACAGGAGAAGTAGTCCATGTATTTGAAAAGTATAGAAGTTCAGGGTTTCAAATCCTTTGCAAAAAAACTTGTATTTGAATTTCATAATGGAATTACCGGAATTGTCGGACCAAACGGCAGTGGAAAAAGTAATGTTGCCGATGCGGTCCGCTGGGTATTAGGCGAACAAAGTGCTAAGCAGTTACGTGGTTCGAGCATGCAGGATGTTATCTTTTCGGGAACGGAGATGCGTAAACCACAAAGTTATGCATATGTTGCATTGACAATCAGCAATGAGGACCACAAATTAAATCTGCCTTATGAAGAGGTACAGGTAGCGAGAAGAGTGTACCGTTCCGGTGAAAGTGAATACTTGTTAAATGGTGTAACCTGCCGTCTCCGTGATGTACAGGAATTGTTTTTTGATACCGGTATCGGAAAAGAAGGTTATTCCATCATCGGGCAAGGACAGATTGACAAAATTCTTAGTGGCAAACCGGAAGAGCGAAGAGAATTATTTGACGAAGCTGCCGGTATCGTTAAATTCAAGAAAAGAAAGGCTGCTGCTGAGAAAAATCTGGAGACAGAACGTCAAAATCTTCTTCGTGTACAGGATATTTTGACAGAATTAGAAAAACAGGTTGGTCCACTGGAAGAACAGTCGAAAAAGGCGAAAGAATTCCTTCAGTTAAAAGAAGAGTTAAAACAGTTTGAAGTAGGACTGTTCTGCATGGATTATGAGACATTACAGCAGGAAACAGAAGAAATTGAGAAAAACCTTTCCCATACAAAAGAAGAATTGGAACAGGCAAAAGCGGATAAAGAAAAATCGCGTTCTGAATATGATTCGGTAGAGTCTGCAATTGCGGATTTTGACCGTTCGGTTGAGAAGAAAAAGGAAAAAGTAAATCAGGATAAACTTTTGATTACGAATTTTGAAGGAGAAATTCGTATTACCAAGGAAAAAATTTCGTCTGCCGCACAGGGAAAAGAATATTACAAAGAGCGTACGGATGCATTGGAGGAATCCAAACAGGCAGCAAATGAGGAACTGGCTTCTTATACCGCTTCCCAGAAAGAGGCACTTTTAGAACTCGAGAAAATTACAGACGAAGAAAAATCGCTTAGCAGCCAGATGGAGCAGTTAGAGAAAGCAATTTTAGAAGATGAAATCGAGTTAAACGAACAGAATGAGCAGATTATGGATTCGATGAATGCTTCCAGTAAGATTACTGTGGAACAGCAGAAAGCGAAATCCATGCTGGAGCAGAATAAGATTCGTAAAGCAGAATTAAATCAGAAGATTTTAGCAAATAAAACACAATATTCTTCAGCGGAAGAAGAAATGAAAAGAGAAGAGGAACTTTTGAAGGCGGCAAAGAAAGAGTTAGACTCTGCTTATGTGGCGAAAAAAGAACTCTTACGAAATGCAGATATAAAACGGCAGGATATTTTATCTTTGCAGAAAAAGCAGCAGGAAAAACAAAAGAATTACCATATCATTGATTCTAAACTGGAAACGGTAAAAAACATGGCAGAGCGCTATGAGGGGTACAGTCAGAGTATCCGCCGTGTGATGGAGCAGAAGAAACAGGAACCAGGTGTGCTTGGTGTTGTTGCAGATATTATCCGGGTGAAAGAAAAATATATTACTGCTGTTGAGACAGCACTTGGCGGAAATATTCAAAATATCGTAACAGAGGATGAACATGTTGCAAAACGAATGATTCAGTATTTAAAAAAGAATCGTTTGGGGCGTGCTACATTTTTACCGCTGACGACAGTTACACCGAAAAAAGAAAAGCCATTCCGGGATGAAATTCTAGAGGAAGATGGTGTTCTTGGAAATGTAGCTTCCAAGGTAGACTGCGATGAAAAGTATAAATTAATTATCGAATATCTGTTAGGGCGTTTTCTTCTTGTGGATACGATTGATCATGCGATGCAGATTAGTAAAAAGTATCAGTACCGAGTGCGTATTGTAACATTAGAGGGTGAATTGTTCCATCCGGGCGGTTCTCTTTCCGGTGGTACCTTTAAGAATAATTCAAATCTGCTTGGCCGCCGCAAGGAGCAGGAAGCATTAGAAAAAGAAAAACAGACGATTGAGAGTGCAATTGCTTCCGTGAAAGAAGAAATTCAGACAGCGCAGAAACAGGTGGAAAACTTTGTTAAAGATGCCAATGCCAAAGAAGAGACGGTTAAAGAACTGGAATTAAAGAAAAATACGGCTCAGATTAAATATGAGCAGGCAGTATCGGTAAAAGAGCAGAAGGAAAAAGAATACCGCGCTATTGCCAATGATGGAAAAGAAATTGAAAACCAGAAGGCATTAATTGAAGATTCTCTTTCAAGAATCGACAGTGATTTGGAATTGTCGAAGCAGAAAGAGGAGCAGGCAAAAGAGCAGGTAAAACTTTTATCTGTCAAATTGGATGAAGAACGTGAAAAACAAGTGGAGTTACAAGAGAAAATTTCTCAAAACCGCTTAGAAGTTTCTTCGTTCCAGCAAAAGAACAATTATGTAGCTGAAAATATTCACCGAATTGAAGAATCACTTCATGATCTGGAAACAGAATACAACAAATTGATGCAGGAGCAGAAAAATTCGGATGATACGGTTTCTGAGATGGAACAGGCAATTGCCGGTTACGAAGAGAAAAACAAACAGTTACAGGAAGAAATTGTCCGCCTGACCAAAGAAATTGAAGAGGAAAGTAAGCAGAAAGAAGAAATGATGGCATCCCAGAAAGATATTTTTGAGAAGCGGGATGCACTGATGAATCATATGAGCGAACTCGACAAAGAGTCTTTCCGTTTAGAGTCGCGAAAGCAGAACATCGAAGAGAAGATGGAAGCAAAAGTCAATCATATGTGGAATGAATATGAGCTTACATACCGCAGTGCCAAAGAAATTGATATCGACCATTCCATTTCCTACACACGCATGAAGGCAAATGTGACGGATACAAAAAACAAAATTCGTGGTCTTGGCGATGTCAATGTAAATGCAATTGAAGACTTCAAATCCGTCAGTGAGCGTTATACACTTTTGAAAACGCAGCATGACGACTTGATTGAGTCGGAAGACGCACTGAAAAAGATTATTGCTGATTTAGATGAAGAAATGCGCAAACAGTTTACAGAAAAATTTGCGGATATTCAGAAACAGTTTGACAAGGTGTTCCGCGAGTTGTTTGGAGGCGGAAAAGGTACTTTGGAATTGGTCGAGGAAGAAGACGTATTGGAAGCCGGCATTACAATCAATGCGCAGCCGCCGGGAAAGAAACTTGGCAACATGATGCAGTTGTCCGGTGGAGAGAAGGCGTTAACAGCCATTGCACTTTTGTTTGCTATTCAAAATTTGAAACCTTCTCCGTTTTGTCTGCTTGACGAAATTGAGGCAGCACTTGACGATTCCAACGTAAAGCGGTATGCTAAATACTTGCATAAGCTTACAAAAAACACACAGTTTATTGTAATTACCCATCGAAAGGGTACGATGGAAGCAGCGGATGTTCTGTATGGTATTACCATGCAGGAAAAAGGCGTTTCTACGCTGGTATCCGTAAAACTCATTGAAGAGCAGTTAGACAACTAAAAGTAAGGAGACAGCAATGGAAGAAAAAGTTGGATTTTTCAAACGATTAAAAAATGGACTTTCCAAAACGAGAGATTCTTTCGTTTCCGGAATTGATTCTTTGTTTACCGGTTTTTCGGAGATTGATGATGATTTTTATGAAGAACTGGAAGAATTACTGGTAATGGGGGACATCGGTATTAATACTACAATGAGTATTATTGATGGACTCAAAGAACGTGTAAAAGAAGAAAAAATTAAAGAAGCATCTGCCTGCAAACAGCTTTTGATTGATACCATTAAGGAGCAGATGCAAATTCATGAAGACGCTTATGAATTTGAACACAAAAAGTCTGTTTTATTATTGATTGGTGTAAATGGTGTTGGTAAGACGACCAGTGTCGGCAAACTGGCAGGACAGTTCAAAAATCAGGGTAAAAAGGTAATGCTTGCTGCCGCTGATACATTCCGTGCAGGTGCAATTGATCAGTTAAAAGAATGGGCAAATCGTGCCGGCGTAGATATTATTGCAGGACAGGAAGGTTCTGACCCGGCTGCGATTGTGTACGATGCGGTTGCTGCCGCAAAAGCAAGAGATGTTGATATTCTTCTCTGTGATACAGCAGGAAGACTTCATAATAAGAAAAATTTGATGGCAGAACTTCACAAGATTCATACCATCATCGAAAAAGAGTACCCGGAAGCCTTATTAGAGACCATGATTGTTGTTGATGGTACAACGGGACAGAATGCACTGGCGCAGGCAAAAGAATTTAGCGAAGTAGCAGATGTGTCAGGTGTTATTTTAACAAAACTTGATGGAACTGCAAAAGGCGGTATTGCGATTGCAATTCAGTCAGAATTAAGCATTCCGGTTAAGTATATCGGAATTGGTGAACAAATTGGTGACTTACAGCGATTTGATGCCGAAGAGTTTGTGAATGCATTATTTGAAGAATAGAGAAAGGTTGTGTTTTACCGGATGATGACGTTAGATCAGTTTGAGCAGGCAAGTGAAAAGGTGCAGAATGTAATTCTTCCTACAAATTTAATATATAGTGAGTATTACAGTGCACAGACCGGCGGAAAAATTTACTTAAAGCCGGAAAATATGCAGTATACAGGTGCTTATAAAGTTCGTGGTGCCTACTATAAAATCAGTACCATGTCAGAAGAGGACAGACAAAAAGGACTCATTACCGCTTCTGCCGGAAACCATGCACAGGGCGTTGCTTATGCAGCGAAATTGTTTGGGGTAAAGGCAGTAATTGTAATGCCAAATACAACACCGTTAATCAAAGTAAACCGCACAAAAAGCTATGGTGCAGAGGTAGTTCTTCACGGTGATGTATATGACGATGCGTGTTCTTATGCTTTGCAGTTAGCAGAGGAAAAAGGATACACTTTTATTCATCCGTTTGATGATGAAGTAGTGGCAACCGGGCAGGGCTCCATTGCCATGGAGATTATTAAAGAACTTCCAACCGTTGATATGATTTTAGCACCGGTTGGCGGCGGCGGTTTGTTATGCGGTGTTTCAACACTCGCCAAATTATTAAATCCGAATATTAAAGTCATTGGTGTAGAGCCTGCAGGTGCAAACTGTATGCAGGAGTCGTTAAAGCAGGGAAAAGTTGTCTCTCTACCAAATGTCAATACCATTGCAGATGGTACGGCAGTAAAGACACCGGGACATAATATTTTCCCATATATCCAGAAAAATGTAGATGAAATTATCACCGTGGATGACCACGATTTGATTGTTAATTTCTTAGACATGGTGGAAAATCATAAAATGGTAGTTGAAAACTCCGGTCTGCTTACGGTATCTGCACTGAAGCAGTTAGACTGCAAAGGCAAGAAAATTGTCTGTATCTTAAGCGGCGGTAATATGGATGTCATTACAATGTCTTCTGTTGTTCAGCACGGACTTATTCAGCGTGGCAGAATCTTTACCGTGAGTGTCCAGCTTCCGGACCGTCCGGGTGAATTGGTACGGGTGGCAGATGTGATTGCAAAAGCACAGGGAAATATTATCCGCTTAGAGCATAACCAGTTTGTCAGCATTAACCGAAATGCCGCCGTGGAACTTACGATTACGATGGAAGCGTTTGGCAATGACCATAAAGAATCCATTATTGCAGCATTAAAAAAGGCAGGGTATACACCGAAACCGGAACAGCCGACTGCCGTTTACCAATAAAGGAGGAGCCGTGATGGACCAGAAATCATTACTCTTTACACCGGAAGGTGTACGAGACATCTACGGAGAAGATTGTGAAAGAAGAGCCAAAATTCAGCAGGGAATTCATACGATTATGAAACAGTATGGATTTAAGAATATTCAAACGCCTACTTTTGAGTTCTTTGATATTTTTAACAGAGAACGTGGAACTGTAAAATCTGCTGATATGTTTAAGTTCTTTGACCAGTACAACAATACGCTTGTGCTGCGTCCGGATATCACACCGTCGATTGCACGTTGTGTGGCTAAGTATTATGAAAAAGAAGAAATGCAGATTCGTCTGTGCTATACAGGAAGTACCTTTACCCGCTTAAGCGGTTATCAAGGAAAACTTTCGGAAATCACACAGCTCGGTGCGGAAATGATGAATGATGCGTCTTCCGATGCCGATGGTGAAATTATTGCCATGACGATTGAATGTCTGCAAAAATCGGGTTTGAAAGAGTTTAAAGTCGATATTGGACACGCTGATATTTTCCGCGGGCTTATTGAGGAGACGGATTTATCCGAAGAAGAAATCGAGACGTTAAAAACCTATTTAAATAACAAAAATATTTTTGCGGTTGAGGATATGCTCGAAAACCGTGATATGCCACAAGAATGTAAAAATCTTTTGGTAAAAATGCCGGATTTGTTTGGCGGAATCGAAACCATTACTTATGTTAAGGAACAGACCACAAACAAACGTGCCTTAAAAGCGTTAGAGCGATTAGAAAAAATCTATGAGATTTTGTCGGTATCCGGTTTAGAAGACCATATCACATTTGATTTGGGACTTTTGTCGCATTATGAATATTACACCGGAGTTATTTTCAAGGCTTATACATATGGTACCGGAGATGCGATTGTGACCGGTGGCCGGTATGATAATTTGGTCGAACAGTTCGGTAAAAAGACCCCGGCGGTTGGATTTGCGTTACTGTTAGACCAATTGATGGAAGCACTTAGAAGCCAGGAGATTCCAATTGAGGCACAGGAGAAAGATTACCTGATTTTGTACCGCTCAGCGAATCGAAAAAAAGCGTTAGAGATGGCAAAATCTTATCGTACGGATAATCAGCCGGCAAGACTGCTTCGAAAGGACGCACAGACACCATTAAGTGAGTATATTGCCTATGGCAAGCGAAATGAGGTTTCCAAGCTCCTTTATATTGATGACACCGGTGAAATTTCAGAGTTTGACTTATCGGAAATGTAATGCAGACAAAAGTTTGAAATGGAGGTTTTCATGAAATATATTACGATTGCACTCGCAAAGGGCCGTCTTGCAAAACAGACACTTGCACTGCTTGAGCAGACCGGCATTACCTGCGAGGAAATGAAAGACAAAGATACAAGAAAGTTGATTTTTATCAACGAGGAGTTGAAATTAAAATTCTTCCTTTCCAAAACATCGGATGTACCTACTTATGTGGAGTATGGCGCGGCAGATTTAGGTGTCGTAGGAAGCGATACAATTATGGAAGAGGGAAGAAAAGTATTAGAAGTTTTGGATTTAGGACTTGGCAAATGCAATATGTGTGTCGCAGGTCCTGCTTCAGCAAAAGAATTGCTGCATAATAATCAGGTGATTCGTGTTGCCTCGAAATATCCGGCAATTGCGAAAAACTATTTTTATAATCAGAAACATCAGACTGTGGAAATTGTAAAATTAAATGGTTCTGTTGAACTTGCACCAATTGTTGGTTTGTCCGAGGTCATTGTTGATATTGTTGAGACGGGCTCGACATTAAAGGCAAACGGACTAGAGGTATTGGAAACAATTTGTCCATTATCCGCCCGCGTGATTGTTAATGAAGCAAGTATGAAATTGCAGCGTGAGCGTATTACGAAACTAATTAAAGATTTAAAACAGGCACTGGAATAAGGAGGAATGGTAACATGCGCATGGTACAGCTTACCAAACAGGAAAAAGAAAATATTTTGGAAAATTTGTTGAAACGCAGCCCGAACCAGTATGATGAGTATCAGGAAGCAGTCAATGAAATTTTGGAAAATGTAAAAAAAGAAGGAGACAAGGCGGTCTTTGATTATACGAAGCGCTTTGACAAAGCCAATATTTCTAAAGAGACCTTGTATGTGACAGAAGACGAGATCAAAGAGGCATATTCTCTTGTTGATGCTGACTTAATTGAGACAATGAAAAAATCGATTGCAAACATTCGCGATTTTCATGAACGTCAAGTGAGAAACAGCTGGTTTCACACAAGAGAGGATGGTGTGATTTTAGGACAGCGCATTACAGCATTAGCAAGTGTTGGTGTTTATGTGCCGGGCGGAAAAGCAGCTTATCCATCCAGTGTTTTGATGAATATTATTCCTGCAAAAGTAGCTGGCGTAAAACGTATTGTTATGGCAACTCCTCCGGGAAAAGACGGAAAAGTGACACCGGTCACTTTGGTAGCTGCTCATTTGGCCGGCGCCTCAGAAGTTGTAAAGGTTGGCGGTGCACAGGCGATTGCAGCGCTCGCTTATGGAACGGAATCAATTCCGAAAGTAGATAAAATTGTAGGGCCTGGTAATATTTTTGTTGCCCTTGCCAAGAAAACGGTATATGGACATGTCAGCATTGACTCAGTTGCTGGTCCAAGTGAAATTCTTGTGCTTGCAGACGAAACTGCAAATCCACGTTACGTGGCTGCAGATTTGTTATCCCAGGCAGAACACGATGAGTTAGCGTCCGCAATTTTGGTAACAACAAGCCGTGAACTGGCAGAACAGGTATCGAAAGAAGTGGATACTTTTGTTGCTTCTTTATCCCGTAAGGAAATCATTTCAAAATCTTTGGAAAACTATGGATACCTTTTGATTGCTGACAATATGGATGAGGCAATTGACGTGGTAAATGAGATTGCTTCTGAGCATTTGGAAATAATTACAAAAAATCCGTTTGACACAATGACGCGTGTAAAGAATGCCGGTGCCATGTTCTTAGGTGAATACTCCAGCGAACCGCTTGGCGATTATTTTGCCGGACCAAACCATGTCCTTCCGACAAATGGAACAGCGAAATTCTTCTCCCCATTGTCCGTTGATGATTTCATCAAGAAATCCAGCGTGATTTCCTATTCACGTGAAGCACTGGAAGAAGCGCATGAGGACATTATCAAATTTGCGAAAGCAGAGCATTTGACAGCACACGCAAACTCCATCGCTGTGCGTTTTGGCAAAGAGGTCTTTGACGAAAATTAATACTTGACTTGTACAAGTGAAGTATGTTATATTTTTAATGTTGTGAATAAAGTAGATGGTCCTCTGATGGAAATATATCATTAAGAACATCAAAATCAGATTAGGAGGAACAACAATGAACGAAATTATCAAGAAAATCGAAGCAGAGCAGTTGAAAGCTGAAGTACCTGAATTTCACGTTGGTGATACTGTTAAGGTATATGCCAAAGTAAAAGAGGGACAGCGCGAAAGAACACAGGTTTTTGAAGGTGTTGTATTGAAACGCCAGGGCGGAAGCACTCGTGAGACATTTACTGTCCGCAAGTTCTCCAATGGTGTTGGTGTTGAGAAGACATGGCCTCTTCATTCTCCAATTGTTGAGAAAATCGAAATTGTTCGTCTTGGTAAAGTAAGAAGAGCAAAACTGAATTATCTGCGCGGACGCATAGGTAAAGCAGCTAAGGTTAAAGAACTTGTTAAGTAAATATTTGCTTTTCATCGAGGCGCATGGGCTTGGCTCATGCGTCTTTTTCAGTAAATGAGCAAAGGGGTATTGCTATGAATTTAAGGTTTGAAGAAGAAAAAAAACACGAACAGAGAATGCAGTTTCTAAAAGGAGCCATTCGCTTTTCGATTATGGCAGCAGCGGTTGTATTTCTTGCCTGGCTGATTATTACGTTTGCCTTAAAAAAAGTAAGTGTAATTGGCAGTTCCATGGAAACGACACTTTACAATGGGGAAGATGTGATTGTAAACAAAACTTCTTATGTGCTTTTTCCACCAAAAAGAAATCAGATTATTGCTTTTTATCCGGAAGTACAGGACGAGGAGGAGACAATAAACAGTGACAGTATGATTCACATCCGCAGAGTTGCCGGTCTTCCCGGTGAAAAAGTACAAATTAAAAATGGAAAACTTTATATTAATGGAGAAGAACAGAAAGAAAAATATGATTTTGAAGCGATGCATTCCGGCGGACGGGCAGTCAATGAAATTACGCTCAAAGACGATGAGTATTTTGTGCTAAGTGACAGCCGCAATGACATGGATGACAGTCGGAATTCATCTTTTACAAAAGTTACGAAAAAGAATATTATCGGAAAAGTAATTTTGCGGCTTGACCCATTTTCCTTAATTGGAGGGCCAACGGCAGAAGATAAGAAAACGGAATAGGAGGAAGTTTCGATGCATTTTCAATGGTATCCGGGTCATATGACAAAAGCAAAACGTGCCATGCAGGAAGATATCAAACTAATTGATGTCATTATTGAACTGGTGGATGCTAGAATCCCCCGAAGCAGCAAAAATCCTGATATTGATTCGCTGGCACAGGGAAAATCAAGAATTTTACTGTTAAATAAAAGCGATATGGCGGATGCGGCAAAGACTCAGTCATGGATTTCATATTATGAGAAACAGGGCTTTTTAGCATTGGCAGTCAATTCAAAAAAGAAAAATGAATTAAAACAGGTGAATGCGTTAGTGCAGAAAGCCTGTGAAAAGAAAATTGAGCGCGATCGCAAACGAGGCATTAAAAATCGTCCGGTTCGTGCTATGATTGTTGGTATCCCGAATGTTGGAAAGTCTACATTTATTAATAGTTTTGCCGGAAAAGCATGTGCAAAAACAGGAAACAAACCGGGCGTTACCAAAGGGAAACAGTGGATTCGCCTAAATAAACAGGTAGAACTTTTAGATACACCGGGTATTTTATGGCCGAAGTTTGAAGACCAGACAGTTGGACAGCATTTAGCTTTTATCGGTTCTATTAAAGATGAATTAATCCAGAGTGTAGAACTTGCACTGGATTTGATTGAGTTTTTAACGGCAAGTTATCCGGGAATTCTTGGTAAAACATATTCCGTTGATGAATCTGAGGATTCTGTTGCTATTTTAAATGCAATTGCTGTAAACCGCGGCTGTCTGAAAAAAGGAAATGAGTTAGACCATGATAAGGCTGCTTTTTTGCTTTTGGATGATTTCCGCAATGCAAGACTTGGAAAAATTTCAGTTGAAAATCCGCAGGATGGTGAGAATAATGGAAATTGAGAAAAAATTTTTAGTGAGTGACATTCCGGATTTAAGCCAGGCGGTCAAAGTGTTTGAAATTGAACAGGGATATTTGTGTTCGGAACCGACCGTGCGGATCCGCAGGAAAAATAACGACTATATTTTGACTTATAAAAACCGCATTGCTGTTGATGATGAGGCATTGAATGTTTCGGATGAGCGGGAGATGCCTTTAACAAAAGATAGTTTCTTTCATTTGAAGGAAAAATGTGATGGCATCTGCATAAAGAAAACGAGATACTGCATCCCATATCAGAATTATATGATAGAACTGGATATCTTTCATGACCGTTATGAAGGACTTATTCTGGCAGAAGTGGAGTTTGACTCTGTTGAAGAAAGTAAATTGTTTGAAAAACCGTCATGGTTTTTAGAAGATGTAAGCGGAAAAGTTGACTATACAAATAGTTATTTAGCCCAAAAGTAATTTTTTACTTGTCAATTTCGTTTTTGCGTCTTATAATGTTAAGTGACAAAAAACGAAGGAGGTTATGACTATGTCATACGTAGATGAGGTATTGGCTGAATTAATCGAGAAGAACCCTGCTGAGCCGGAGTTCCATCAGGCAGCCAAAGAAGTTCTTGAATCACTTCGTCCTGTTGTAGAGCAGAACGAGGAAAAATTCCGCAAAGATGCTTTGCTTGAGCGTCTTGTTAATCCAGAGAGACAGATTAAGTTCCGTGTTCCTTGGGTTGATGATAAAGGACAGGTACAGGTAAATACCGGTTACCGTGTTCAGTTTAACAGTGCTATCGGACCATACAAAGGTGGACTTCGTTTCCATCCATCCGTAAACCTTGGTATCATTAAATTCCTCGGTTTCGAGCAGATTTTCAAAAACTCCCTGACCGGACTTCCGATTGGTGGCGGTAAAGGTGGTTCTGATTTCGATCCAAAAGGAAAATCAGACCGTGAAGTTATGGCATTCTGCCAGAGCTTTATGACAGAACTTTGCAAACATATCGGAGCAGATACAGACGTTCCTGCCGGTGATATCGGTGTTGGTGGACGTGAAATCGGTTATATGTTCGGACAGTATAAGAGAATCCGCAACTTATATGAAGGTGTTCTGACAGGTAAAGGACTTACTTACGGTGGTTCTCTCGCTCGTACAGAAGCTACCGGATATGGTCTTTTGTACTATACACAGGAAATGTTGAAATGCAACGGACATGATTTGGCTGGTAAAACAGTTGTTGTTTCCGGCGCTGGTAACGTTGCTATTTACGCTACACAGAAAGCACAGCAGCTTGGTGCAAAGGTTGTTACCGTTTCGGATTCTACCGGCTGGATTTATGATCCGGAAGGAATCGATGTTGAACTTTTGAAAGAAGTTAAAGAAGTTAAGAGAGCACGTCTTACTGAGTATGCAGCAGCTAGAAAGAGCGCTGAGTATCATGAAGGCAGAGGCGTTTGGTCTGTTAAATGTGATGTTGCTCTTCCATGTGCAACTCAGAACGAATTGCACTTAGATGATGCAAAAGCATTGGTTGCTAACGGCGTTATCGCTGTTGCTGAAGGTGCTAACATGCCTACTACTTTGGAAGCTACTGAATATCTTCAGGAGAATGGTGTTTTGTTTGCACCTGGTAAAGCTTCTAACGCCGGTGGTGTTGCTACATCTGCACTTGAGATGAGCCAGAACAGTGAGAGACTTAGCTGGACCTTTGATGAAGTTGATGCAAAACTTCAGGGTATCATGGTTAATATTTTCCATGCTTGTGATGATGCTTCTAAGAAATATGGTTTTGAGAAAAACTATGTTGTAGGTGCTAACATCGCTGGTTTTGAGAAGGTTGCTGAAGCTATGACAGCTCAGGGAATTGTTTAATCAATTAAATAAATAACGATTTAGGAGTCAGCCTAGGAAGGCTGGCTCCTTTTTATGTCGTAATGCGCCAAAAATAGCGTCAAACAATCCTTGCAAATCCATCTTTTCTCTGATACAATTTTTGTTACACGGTAATAGGTTATAATAATGGGAAGGGAGTCATTATGACAAAACAAAATTTTATGGAACAATTGATTGAAGAACTGTATCGTTATTTTTCACCGGAGCAGTATCAGTTAGAGGGCAGTGTTTTGCTGAAAAACAATGATACAAAACGATATGCCATTCTTTTGAAAAAAATCGAAGGGACGGTATCACCTACAATTTATCTGGACAATTTTTACTCTGAATTTGAACATGGAAGAGCAACAATTCCCGAAACAGCAAGTCATATTTATGAGCAGATGCACGATTTTGAGGATAAGATAGAAGCATATCAGGAATTTTCTGCCGAATTATCCGATTGCAGCAACAAAATAACATACCGGCTTGTTTCAAAAGAGAGGAATAAACAATTTTTGGAATCGGTACCACATCTTCCTTTCCTGAATATGGCGGTAGTTTTTTATATCATTCATCATGTATCGAAAGAAGGTATGGAATCAATCTGCGTAACAAACGAATTGGCAGGAAAATGGGGACTTTCCGCAAAATCACTCTATATTATTGCCGAAAAAAACACACCCATTCTTTTGCCTCCGATAATTGATACGATGGAACACACGCTGGAATTACTTATGGGAGAGATTAACTGCGCAATTGAACCTGCCAAGGATTCCAATAAGCCTATTCCGATGCATATTATGACAAATAAGTATCAGATTAATGGTGCATCTGTATTGTTATATCATGGATTACTGGATGGACTGGCAGAAAAACTGGGTACGGATTTATATGTGATTCCAAGCAGTATTCATGAACTGATTATTATGCCGGCAGAAGATGGTTCCTTGTCATTATCAAAATTATCCGATATGGTAAAAGAAATCAATGAAAATCATGTAAAAGAGGAGGAAATTTTGTCCGATTGTGCCTACTATTATGACCATAAGGAAAAATCGTTTTATATGTAAAAAACACTTTACAAAGTCGAATCCATTGATATATAATAGATGAGTAATGCATCTGTGGCTCAGTGGATAGAGTAGAGGCTTCCGAAGCCTTTGGTCGGGGGTTCGAATCCCTCCAGGTGCATTCTTTTTATGCATTAGACTCTGGCTTAAAAGGAGAGATTACATGGAGAACAAAAAGGATTATATCGTACGTGGTACAGCGGCAAATGGTCAAATTCGCTGTTTTGCCATTACTTCAAGAAATTTAGTAGAGGAGGCAAGAAGCCGTCATCAAACAAGCCCTGTCATTACCGCGGCACTTGGCAGATTATTATCCGGTGGCGCTATGATGGGTGCCATGATGAAGGGGGAGAAAGATTTATTGACACTGCAGATTCAGTGCAGCGGACCGGTGCAGGGACTCACAGTAACAGCAGATGCTTTTGGGCATGTAAAAGGCTATGCAGTAAATCCGGTGGTATCTCTTCCTGCCAGAAAAGATGGCAAGCTGGATGTTGGAGGTGCACTTGATTTAGGCGTTTTAACGGTAATTAAGGATATCGGCATGAAAGAGCCGTATTCCGGACAGGTGCAGTTGGTTTCCGGGGAAATTGCAGAGGATCTCACATATTATTTTGCAGCATCGGAGCAGACTCCATCATCGGTAGCATTAGGTGTGCTGATGAATAAAAACAATACCGTTGCGCAGGCTGGTGGTTATATCATTCAGCTTATGCCGGATGTTGAGGAAGAAACCATCGAAATATTGGAAAAGCGTTTAGCCTCCATTGAACCGGTAACAACCTTGTTCGAGAAAGGCCATTCTCCGGAATCGATTCTTGCGGCAATTTTAGATAGCTTTGAGCTGGAACTGTCAGAAGAAAAACTTCCGGTTTGCTTTCACTGTAACTGCTCGAAGGAGCGTATGGAGCGTGCTCTTGTAAGTCTTGGAAGTAAGGAATTGGAAGATATTATAAAAGATGGTGAATCAATTGAACTGCATTGCCATTTTTGTAATTCCAATTATTCATTCTCCATAGAGGAGCTTAAGCAGATAAAAAATAGCTTAAAAGAATAGACAAAGACACCAAAAATTGCTATACTGTTATAGGGTAAAACGAATTACAATAGAAAGCTGGAATATACTATGAAATTAAAATATAAGAAAATGGTCATCATTGCATCCATTGTTGTTATGGCACTTGGATTTGTAGCACTTGTCTTTTTGGATAACGGAAGTCCGAATCAGAATGCACAGACAGCAGATTTGAACTTAAACGAGAACAAAGACATTAATAAACTGATTGAAAATTACTTTAATGCTAAAAAGTCCGTCAATATGGACGCTTTAAGCGAGTTAGTCAGTGATCCAAGCAGAATTCCAAAAGATCGCTATACGATATTAGCCAGTTATGTGGAAAACTATAAGGATTTTGATTGTTATTGCATTAAAAATGAGGAAATGGATTCGTATCGTGTTTATGTAAAGTATAACATGAAGTTAAAGAATATTGAAAGCTGGGTTCCTTGTTTGACCAAGTATTATGTTAAAATAACATCCGAAGGAAAGTATGTCATTTACTTTAGTGCTTTGGACAATTCCGAAGTGGAGTTTATTAACCTGGCAGATAAGAACGAAGAAATTCAGAAATTGAAGCAGGAAGTAAACAAAAGCATGTCCGATATATTGGGAAAGGATGCCACCTTTAAACAGTATTATCAGAAAATGCAAAAAGAGATTAAAGCGGCAGCAAATGGTGAAAGTTCTTCCGCATCACCGGCAGCATCAGCTGCGAGTAATGGAACCGCAGTTCCAAGCACTGCTCCGAGTACGGCACCAAGTTCCGTTCCGAGTGCAAGTAGTAGTGCACCAGCAGCAAACTGACAAAAGAGAATGAATTACAAAGATGGTACGTTTGAATCGTCAGACGTACCATTTTATTCCTAAGTAAAGAGAATAAAGGATGATAAAACTATGCAGGAAACAGGTACGCGAATTAATAAATATATGAGTCAGTGTGGCTACTGCTCCAGAAGAGAAGCTGATCGGCTGATTGAAAAAGGGGAAGTATGGATTAACGGTACTTTGGCAACAATGGGAACAAAAGTGATGCCCGGCGATACGGTAATGGTTCATCATACAACAATTACTCCTTGCCAAAAAGAATATCTTCTTGCATTTCACAAGCCTGCCGGTATTGTGTGCACGACAAGCAAAATAGATAAGAATAATGTAATTGATTACTTGAATTTCCCGGAGCGGATTTATCCGGTAGGAAGACTGGATAAAGAATCTACCGGTTTATTGCTTCTTACCAATAACGGACAATTGATGGACGATGTTTTACGGGGAAGCAATTATCACGAAAAAGAGTATATTGTTCATGTAAATAAACCAATTACGGATTCTGTATTGCAGGCAATGGCGCAGGGGGTACCGATTTTAGATACAATAACCAGACCATGCAAGATACGCCGAATGGGAAAAGACTGCTTCTACATTACATTAACGCAGGGATTAAACCGTCAAATTCGTCGAATGTGTGAATATTTTGACTATCGTGTCACCAGTTTAAAAAGAATCCGGATTATGAATATTGAACTTGGTTCGCTCCCTGTCGGTAAATGGCGTGAGCTGACACCATCCGAAATAAAAACATTGAAAAATCTGGCACAGAATAAAGGAGAAGCAGAATAATGGAAAATGTATCCCGCATGAAAGAATTAATTTCACGTTTGAACCAAGCTGCCAAAGTATATTATCAGGGGCAGGGTGAAGTGATGTCAAATTTTGAATATGATAAACTTTATGATGAGCTGCTTGCATTGGAAAAAGAAACAGGCATTACAATGAATAACAGCCCAACCATTCATGTCGGATATGAAACCATTAGTGAACTTCCAAAAGAGCAGCATGTTCAGCCAATGCTTTCTCTGAATAAAACAAAAGAACCGGCGGATTTGGTTGCATGGCTTGGAAACGAGCAAGGTCTTTTGTCAATGAAATTAGATGGTCTGAGTATTATTTTGACTTATGAAAACGGTGAATTAGTAAAAGCATTGACACGTGGAAATGGTGAAATAGGAGAAGTCATCACGAATAATGCAAAAACGTTTGTAAATATACCGGGACGTATTCAGTATACCGGCACTTTAATTGTTCGTGGTGAAGCTTTGATTCGATATTCCGATTTTGAAGAATTAAATAAGCAGGAAAATGTAGAAGAACAGTATAAAAATCCGCGAAATCTCTGCAGTGGAAGCGTACGACAGTTAAATAACGAGATTACGGCAAAACGCCGTGTGCATTTCTACGCCTATAATATTATTTCGATTGGAGATGAAATTTCATTCACAAAGAAGAAAGAGGGGCTTTCTTGGCTTGTGAAACAGGGCTTTGAAGTGGCACCTTACCGTGAAGTTTCTGCTTCAAACATAGAAGACATGATAACTTATTTTTCAAATTATGTAAAGCAGTCCGACTTGCCAAGTGATGGTTTGGTATTGACTTTTGATGATGTTGCCTATAGTGCTACACTTGGACGTACAGCTAAATTTCCTCATGATTCGATTGCATTTAAATGGCAGGATGAACTGGCAGAAACGACGCTTCGGGAAATTGAATGGAGTGCTTCACGTACTGGCTTGATTAACCCGGTTGCCGTTTTTGATGCTGTTGAATTAGAAGGAACCACCGTTTCCCGTGCCAGTGTTCATAATGTAAGCATTTTGAAAGAACTGAAATTGGGACTTGGTGATAAAATATTAGTCTATAAGGCCAATATGATTATTCCTCAGATACAGGAAAACAAAACACAGAGCGGAACGTGCGTAATTCCTGATAAATGTCCGGTCTGCGGTGCGTCTACAACATTAGAGCAGGAACACGGTTCTGTCTTTTTGCTCTGTCCCAATAAAGAGTGTTATGCAAAGAAAATAAAACTGCTGACACATTTTGTAAGTCGTAATGCTATGAACATCGACGGCTTATCAGAATCCACACTTGAAAAATTTGTAGCAGATGGCATGATTCATTCATTGACAGACATTTTTTATTTAGAAAAATATCAGGATAAAATTGTTGAGATGGAAGGGTTTGGTGAAAAATCCTACGACAATCTCATTGAGTCTATTGAAAAGGCAAAACAAATACCACTTGCAAATTTACTATACAGCCTTGGCATTAAAGGCATTGGCTTAAGTATGGCAAAACTTATTGCCGAAAAATATCCGTATCCGATTACAAAGATGCAGGAAATAACAGGAGAAGACCTGCTTAAAGTGGATGGCATTGGTGAGGTATTAGCAAAGTCTTTTGTCCGGTACTTTGCAGATAAAAACAATCAGGAACAGTTAAAGAATTTAGATGACCTGCTTATTGTTTCTTATCCGGAGAAAAAAGAGCATCAGCCATTTGCCGGCCTTACCTTTGTTATTACAGGGACATTAAATACATTTGATAACCGTAATCAGTGCAAAGACATGATTGAATCGCTCGGTGGAAAAGTGGCAGGAAGTGTCAGCAAAAACACCAGTTATCTGGTGAATAATGATATTACTTCCCAGTCCTCTAAAAATAAAAAAGCAAAAGAACTTTCGGTTCCGATTATTGAGGAAGCCACACTTGCTCAGATGATTGAAGAGGCTAACGAAAAAGCTTAATATCCTTTTTGGAAATCAAGCCACATTGATAAAAATACAAAAAGGATGCAAAAAGAACCGGAATCAGCAATAAGTACGATAAATAAGGCTGATTTGTTAAATGAATCAGGTTACGGCAGAATATTTTACTAATATAGAGAAGGCTCACAAGAAAGACAAAAGGCCAGACAAAATATTTTGCAACCTGAATGGTAATGTGTGTTTTCTTCATCAGGTAGATTCCATGACACAAACAGATGACAATCTGGCTGCATAAAAGTCCGAACAGATAACCAAAGATTCCATAAACAGGAGCCAGAAAAAACAGGCAGCCAATTCGAATGATAAGACCAATTACGGTAAAAGCAAAAGTGATTACCGTTTTCCCGAGTCCATTGATAATGCTGCCTAAAGTTGTTGTCACATATAGAAATGGGCATAAAAAAGCAAGCAGCGTCAAAAGTTTTCCGGCATTTTCGCTGTGAAACACAAATTGTCCAAGGTCCATTCCATAATTTAAAAAGACAGCACAGGTGAGCACGCCAAGCAGTAGGGAATAACGGACTGTAACAGAAGTTGTCTGCCGCACATGGTGATTATCTTTTTTGCCACTTGCTCTGGATATGGCGGGCAGTAAAAGAACAGAAAGTGAGTTTGTAATGGTTCCCGGAAAAAGAATAAAAGGCAGCACAATACCTGTCAAAATCCCATAAATTGCCAGTGCATCTTCTAAAGAAGAACCTGCCCTGCATAAAATCGGCGGAATGAAAACTGATTCTACACTGCCAAGAAGTGCAATAATTAGTTTTGTGCCGGTAAGTGGCAGTGCCATACGAATCACATTACCAAACTGAGCTTTTTGACAAAATAAATGGGTAAAGGAAGACTCTTTTATCAAATGATACATATTATAAAAGTTGCTTGCCAGTTCACCAATGACAAGTCCGGCTACGGACAAAATAAGAGACGAAACCGGAAGCAAATCGTAAAAGCAGAAAGAGACAACAAAAACAACCCGGACTAACTGCTCAATAATCTGTGTGACAGCCGGAATCTTGGCATTGTTTTTTCCGTAAAAATATCCATTGATTGTGGAAGTGACACCACAAAAAGGAAAGATAAAAGCCAAAACAAAAAGAAGCGGTGCCGTTTTATCTGCACCTAAAAAAGAATGTGCAATTACTGTGCGGAAAGAAAAAAGGCTAAACGACAAAATGACTGCCAGACAAAGAGAAAGTGTAATACCGGCTTTTATAATTTGTCCATGATTTTTTTTGGGCTGATGCGATATCAACTGTGATACAGCTGTCTGGATGCCAGCGGCATAAATTGTAAAACAAATCGAATAGACCGGAAAAATTAATTGGTAAATTCCTAAATTTACTTCCCCTAATTCACCGGCAAGAAAAATTCGATAGCAAAAGCCAATAACTCTTGTGGCAAATCCGGCGATTGTTAAAATCATTGTTCCCTTTAATAATTGGTCTTTCACCGCACACCTCATTCTTTTTTTTATTAATATATGTGTCAAATCACGAAAAAATGTTGTTAAAATCATTATTTTATAGTATGATAAATAGGAATGTTTATGTACAAAAGGAGAGATACCTGTGTTATTAAAAAGAAATGTTTTTCGTATTGTGTGTGCCCTTTTTTACTTACCGGTCGCACTTTTAAGCATGTTTGAGATTATCAATTTGGTTATGACCAATTCTCAAAATAGATATTTTCTGGTAGGAGGCGTTGTTTTTGGCGTACTGCTTTTTCTAATTGCCGCGTACTTTATAAAACAAAAAAAATGGTTAATTATTGCCGAGAATAGTCATCCTATTTCTATTATTTTAGAGATGATTATTGTTGTTCTTGTCGGCGTAGGTCTTTTCTTGTGGCAGAACCTGGTTTACGGATGGAAAACAGCTGCTACATCTTTGGTACTGACTTTATGCATTTATGCAATTGGACGTCTCTGCAGTGGACGGATTTGTGGAATTATCAGTTTTGCAAGCAGTATTTATTTAGTTATTTATCTGAATCAGGCACAGTATCTTCAGGAGCAGATGACGCTGAATATGTTTAGCTTTTTAATTCCATATCTTTGTTTTTTGATTTGGTTAAAGGCTTTAAGATTCGGAGAGAAAACAAGTGTTTTTTCCTGCGTTTTCGGTGCTTTGTTTCTTGGCGTGGTTTTCGCATTTGCTGTTCGAATCAATCCACTTGTAACCGTTTTATTTTTAGGGTGTTTTCTGGCTTTGTTTTTTGCCGGACAAAAAAATCCGAATCCATCCATTTTTTCAAAAGGTAGTTTATGCGCCGTTTATTTTCTTGTATTTACGGCAGGCATATTAGCAGTATTGTTTTTCTTTGAAAAAACAATTGTTACAAATATAACTTTTGTAAAAGATGCATCCCTTCCATTGGATGGCTGGCGTACCATGGTAGATTACATTCTTTTAAAATATGCGAAACCATTATTTTACTTTTTTGCACCATTTTCAAACGGTGTGTTTGTGCTGCTTTTCTTCTTCTTTTCTGTTTTAGCCGGATATTATGCTATTCGAAATCGTTTTTCGTTTATTGGTCCGGTTCTTATCACGTTTTTTGCAGCTGTATGTTACTATATTTTGTGCTCTGAACACACAAATATTTTTTACTGCATTACATGTTTTCTGCCAATTTTAACCGGCTATGGATTCAGTAATATCCTTTTGCCGGAAGAAATTCTGCCGGAAACAGAAAAAAATGAAACAGAAATGCTTGAACCGGAAAATGCCGAGACAGAAGATTTGGAAACAAAAAATTTGGAAACTGCAACAAAGAGTGAAGAACCTAAACGCGAAGAAAAACCAGAACCTGTACCGGAACCAAAAGAGGCGTTACCGCACAAAGAAGCGAAAGAAAAGGAAAATCTTATCTTGAAAACCTTAGGAAAAATGAAAGATGAGATTCCTGAGTGGACGATGCCGGAAGAATTTATAGAAAAACAGATGGAAATTAAAGAAGAGCCGGAACCGGAGAAAACAGAACAACTGCAGGAACCGGAACAGACACTGGATTCCATTCTTGAAGAAGAGCCAGAAACTCCTTCGGATGCACTGGTTGAAAATACTTACTTATCGGCACAGACAGAAGAGGAACAGTTAAGTAATTTACTTAACCGTCTGGATATGGCTGAACCGATTAAACGTATGAACGAGAGTGCCCAGGAAGATATGGCGGATGTAATTGAGCGCGATGAAGAAAAGGTAGAATTATCTGAAGCACTGCCTCTTAAGCCATCCAAAAGCACCCTGCCCAAATATCAGAAACCAAAATTTGATTTTGATATTCAGCCGGTTAGTATTCCTTTGGATGACCAGTATTCGAATATCAGTGAATATGATGAAGTTCCAACAATCCATGATTTAGAAAATCAGTGGAAAGATGATTCCAAACCAATTATTGAAACAGTTGCTACAAGCATGGAGGAAGCACCGCAAACATTCAATACGTTGGAAGCGTCCGATACACCGGAGGCTGTTGATTTTACTGTTCCGCCAGAAGAGATTGAGCCTGAGCAGGAAGTTCACAGTGAAGAAATTGTACGAAAAAACGGAATCGGTAAGCGTTCCTATCATAAAATTACCATTCGCTAATGTAATTTGTCACAATCTGTCGAATAATGCATAAGATATAGTGATAGATACAAGAGAGAGGGTATGAGGTATGAGTCAGACGATTTACTTCGATAACGCCGCCACCACGCCTCTTTCAGAACAAGTGTTAGAAGAAATGATGCCTTATTTAAAGGATTCCTACGGAAATCCATCCAGTGTATATGACTTAGGTGTCGCTAATAAGTCTGCATTATTAACGGCACGAAAGCGAATTGCCAAAACGCTTAATTGTGCCAACCCGCAAAACATCTATTTTACCTCGGGTGGAACGGAATCAGATAACTGGGCAATCATCGGCACTGCCGAGCAGTGCAAAAAGAACGGAAATCATATTATTACTTCAAAAATAGAACATCATGCCGTATTAAATACATGTGCCTATTTGGAAGAAAGAGGTTTTGAAATTACCTATTTAGATGTGGATGAACAGGGGTTTATAAAACCGGAGAAATTGCTGCAGGCATTGCGTAAAGATACCATTTTGGTATCCATTATGACTGCAAATAATGAGATTGGCACAATTCAGGCAATTCCTGAGCTTGCATCACTTGTAAAAGCAAACAGCAGGGCTATTTTTCATACTGATGCCGTTCAGGCATATGGACAGATTCCGATTGACATCACAAAAATGAATGTAGATTTATTAAGTGCCAGTGCGCACAAATTTTATGGACCAAAAGGTGCCGGATTTTTGTATATACGGGAAGGAGTGAATTTGCCTTCCTTCCATCACGGTGGAAAACAGGAGAGAGGACTCCGTGCCGGTACAGAAAATGTTCCTGCTCTTGTTGGTATGGGAAAAGCGGCCCAATTGGCAAACGAAATCTTAACGGAGAAATCAAATACGATGTCTCAATTACGTGATTACATGATTCATCGAATTGAACAGGAAATTCCCTATTGTCATTTGAATGGTTCAAGAAGAAAACGCCTTCCTAATAACATCAATATAAGTTTTTCTTTTGTCGATGGAGAAACGATTGTTATTTTGTTAGATATGGAAGGAATTTGCGTCTCTGCCGGCTCCGCCTGCAATGCTGGTCAATCCATCACCTCTCATGTAATTGAAGCAATTGGATTAACCGGCAGTTTGGCAAGAGGAACTGTCCGTTTTACCCTTTCTTCCCATACAACGAAGGAAGAAATTGATAGAACAGTAGATGCATTAAAAGAAATAATTGAAAAAAACAGAAATTTAAACGCCAAATATCATATTTTTCTCGAAAATAACAGGCATTAAATATCATAAAATACCGGAGTCCGTTTTTCAAACACTGTATATTGACGGATTCCGTATTTTTTTAATAGGACTGCCACTTCATCAAAATGAAACGCCAAAAATTCAGGAGAATGAGCATCTGAACCAATCGTTACCATTTCGCCGCCAAGTGCTAAGTACCATTCAATAATTTTCTCATGTGGATTTTGACGGGAAAGAGGTGTCTTAAATCCGGAAGTATTAATTTCAAGCGCAAGGTCTTTTTGAATCAGCGTTTGCAAAATAGCTTCTAAAATTTCTCTAAATTGCTCCGGCTGGTATTTGTAATCTGTCGGTGCATACCGGACGATATAATCCAGATGTCCCAAAGAATCCATTTCATGAAATGTTGTTATATTATCATAAATCTTTTCAAAATACGTTTGAATGCACTCGGCTGGTTCTTGATTTTCCCAAAATGAGGGATAGTATGGATCTTTTCCGTCAACCAAATGAAGTGAGCCAATAATATAATCAAACTCTTTATCTTGGCATAAGGCTTTATTTTTATCCACTACATCAGTAATAAGCTGCATACCACACTCCACACCGGTATAGACAGAGAGTGGTGCAGTCTTTTGCAGTGTATGAATACGCTTAAAATAATCATCCAAATCAAAACAGAACGGAATCCCGTCAACCGGATGTTCCGGCGCAGATTCTGGGAAATTGTAATCCATATGGTCAGTAATGCAGATTCCCTCTAAGCCTTTTTTGTAAGAAGTTAAAATCTGTTCCTGCATATCTGTTTCGCTGTCTGTTGAAAATGACGTGTGAATGTGTGTGTCCATTTTGACTGCCATTACACATAACTCCTTTCAAGAAATACGGAATCTTCGGCATTTACGCACCGGATTCCCTCAATATGGGAGGATGCCATTAAGGAATAATTGGTATAATATACAACAAATCCCGGTTTTCCTCCGTTTGGTTTTTTTACATTTTTCTTCTGTGTGTAGTCAATTTCCACCTTGTCTGCCCCTTTTCCTTTAGAGAAATAGGCAGCTAAACTTCCCGCTTCTTCAAACGTTTTAATCGGCGGTTCTTCGCCATTTGTTTTCACAATCACATGAGAACCGGGCATGTTTTTAGCATGAAACCACCAATCATTTCCGGTTGCTGTCTTAAAGGTCAGTTCGTCATTCTGGTAATTATTTTTTCCAACAAAAATATCATACCCGTCACTGGAAATAAAGTGGAGTGGTTTACTTTTTTTTATCGGTTTTCCTTTTTTTCCTGACCGTTTTTCCTTCATATATCCAAAATCACTTAATTCCTGCCTTATGACTAGTAAATCTTCCTCTTTTCGTGCAATATCAAGTTCTGTCATAATGGATTCCAGATGTGTGATAGTTTCTTCGGTTTCTTCCTGCTGCTCTTTGACGGCCTCCTCGGTACGTTTTAGTTTGTTGTAACGGGCAAAATACTTATTTGCATTTTCAATTGCCGTCATCGTTTCATCAACCGGAATTGTTATTTCTTCGTTATTATAATAATTCACGCAAGTTAGCGAAGTATCTGTCTCGGAGAGCTGATAACCATATGTTGTCAGTAATTCACCGTACACTTTATATTTCTCTTTTCCATCTGTTTTTTTCAATTGCTTATACTGCATATCACGTTTTTTATAGTTCCGTTCCAAAATATTAGTCACGGATTTACGCAAATCAATTGATTTTTGTCTGATGCGCTCAAGCGTATCCTTTTCTCCATAAAAGGTTTCTACCACTTCGGACATCGATTCATATATTTTACAGGTACAGTCTGTGTACATCGCAAATGAAAAAGCACCAAAATCAATCGGTTTTGCCCCTCGAAAAACAATACAAGGAGAAAAATCCCTTCCTTTTGTTTGCTGCATTATGCTGCGAAACTGTTCCATCAACGCCGATTTATCATTTCCGTTTAAGGAAGCCGTTGGTGCATCTCCGTCGAGGTGACTTCTATAAGCGAGTTCGTGGGAAAGAGATGAGCTAAACCCAGATAAGGAGCCGTATAACATTTTTGCAATCGAAACCGGTTTTATAAAAAGAGTCTCATTCCAGTCATTTGTAGTAACCTCATATGGATTTATTTTATGTTGTGTATTTGGTATAAAATAATCAAGCCCGGGTAGTACCTGTCTGACAGAACTGGTTAATCCATTAATATGTTTAATACTGTCAACAATCGTATTTTTTTCGTCAACTAAAATAATATTACTGTGTTTTCCCATAATCTCGACCATCAGTGATTTTTGAACAACATCCCCTAATTCATTCAGGTTTTCTAACTGAATTCTAATAACGCGTTCCAATCCGACCTGCTCAAATGACAGAATTTTTGCTCCACCTAAATGTTTTCTTAACAGCATACAAAATCCCGGCGCTGTAAATGGCGAAGGTTTTGGTGAATTTGTCAAATGAATCAGCGGGAGAGAAGGACTCGCTGAAATCTGCAATTTATACTGTGTTTTATTATTTTTTATGGAAAGCAGAAGTTCGTCTGCCTCCGGCTGTGCAATTTTTTGTATGTGGCCGCCGGTTAATTTGGCGTCCATTTCGCTGACTAAGGCAGCAATTGTAAAACCATCAAATGCCATGCGTATTCATCCTTTCTTTTCATCTTTTCCTATTATACAATATTTCCGGAAAGAGGGCAACAAACTTGACTTATCGACTGCGATGCTCTATAATAATACAGATTGGATAAAAAAGGAGGCTTATCATGATTCAGAGCATGACGGGATTTGGCCGCGGTGAGGCAGCCAATGAAAAATATAAGGTTACCATCGAAATGAAGTCGGTGAATCACCGCTATCTGGATTTGTCGGTTCGTCTCCCAAGAAAATTAAATTTTTATGAGCCTGCCATTCGAAATCAGGTGAAAGAGTTTGCAAAAAGAGGAAAAATCGATATTTTCGTTTCCATGGAACAATTGCAGGAAAACGCTGAATCGATTCAGTATAATCCTCAAATTGCAGCTGCTTATTTAAGCGGCATTTCCCAAATGGCAGATGAATTTTCGGTTGACGGAACGATTCAGGCCTATCAATTGGCACGATTTCCGGATGTTTTTACAAAAGCAGAAGAGGATGACAACGAAGAAGAATGGATTCCGATTGTGACACAGGCATTACGTGATGCTTGTGAAAAATTTGCGGAAAGCCGACGCATCGAGGGAGAAAAATTGGCAAAAGATTTATCAGAAAAACTGGATCATATTTCTGATTTAGTAGATAAAATAGAAACGCGTTCTCCTCAGATTGTAGAAGAATACCGAAAGAAAATTACCGAGAAAGTCGAACAGCTTCTTGGTGATACACAAATCGATGAAAATCTTTTGGCAACAGAAATTGTTATGTTTAGCGATAAAATTTGTGTCGATGAGGAAATGGTTCGTCTGCGTACTCATGTTGAGCATGTCAAAGAAACCTTAGCGGCTGGAGAAAACATCGGGCGTAAACTGGATTTCTTAATTCAGGAAATGAATCGTGAGGCAAACACGACATTATCCAAAGCAAATGATTCCGAAGTTTCCGAGTATGGAATTGATTTAAAAACCGAAATCGAGAAAATTCGTGAACAGATTCAGAATATCGAATAGAAAGGCGCATACGATGCAATTTATTAATATTGGTTTTGGCAATGTAGTAAACAGTGATAAGGTTTACAGTATCGTAAGTCCGGATGCTGCTCCGGTTAAGCGGTTAATCCAGCAGGCAAAAGACCAGGGGGCTGCGATTGATGCCACTTGCGGCCGCAAGACAAAAGCAGTTTTAGTATTGGATAATCAGACCATTGTATTATCCTCATTACTGCCGGAAACCATTGCTGCAAGAATGAATCAATAAACGAAAGGAGCTTTCTCTATGTCAAAGAAAGGCGTTTTAACCGTTATTTCAGGCTTTTCCGGTGCCGGAAAAGGGACCATTATGAAACAATTGATTGAAAAATATCCATACTTTCTCTCTATATCGGCTACGACACGTAAGCCAAGAGAGGGAGAAGTAAATGGGCGTGAATACTATTTTCATACCCGTGAGGAATTTGAACATATGATAGAGCAGTGTGAGTTAATCGAGTGGGCAGAATATGTCGGCAACTATTATGGCACACCGAAACAGGCTGTAAAAGATCAGCTTGCAGAAGGAAAAGATGTTCTTTTGGAGATTGAAATGCAGGGCGGTATGCTTGTAAAAGAGCAGTTTCCGGAAGCGGTATTGATTTTTATCACACCACCATCTTATGAAGAACTTGCTTCACGCTTAAAAGGAAGAGGAACTGAGACCGAGGAACAGATTAGCAAACGACTTAAGCGTGCCGGCGAAGAAGTGGCATATATGAAGTCCTATGACTATCTTGTTGTTAATGACAAGTTAGAAGATGCCGTAGAATGTGTGAATCAGATTATTCAGAACGAACACTGCCGTGTCTGTAACTGCGAAAATCTGATTGAACATATGGAATCAGAATTAAAAAATCATTCGGAGGGAGAGTAATCAAACTATGGATATGAAGGAAGCACAAACCTCACAGGCAAAGACAATGGTTGTTGATGATTTACAGGAAAATCGTAAGGCAGCCAGAAAAAAAAGAAGTCCGTTTAGCATTATTTTTGAGGTGCTGTTATATGTTGCCATTATTGTATTTTGTATTTTCGTCGTACCAACCTATATCTTGCAACGGACGGTTGTCGATGGCAATTCAATGCAGGATACTTTGCAAAACGGAGATAGTTTATTGGTTAATAAGTTTATTTACCGTATTCATGACCCGGAGCGATACGATATTATTGTATTTTACCCGAAAGGTCATGACGTTGATGAGTACTATGTAAAACGTATTTATGGACTCCCGGGTGAAACGGTCTACATTGATAATAATTCCATTTATATCAATGGCAAAAAGATTGACGACCCATATGCAAAAGATGCCATGGACGATAGTCAGATTGAATTGGGAACAAAAGAGAAACCATACACCTTAAAATCAGATGAATACTATGTTTTAGGAGATCATCGTTCCGTAAGTTTAGACAGCCGAAGTATTCCACAGGGTGAAGATCCGGATGCACCGGGTCCTGTAAAAAGAGAAAACATTGCCGGAAAAGTATTTTTACGCATTTGGCCATTGAATCAGTTTGGAAAACCATGATATAATGATAATTGTTAAATTGAAAGGAGAAATTATTATGTTACATCCATCGTACACAGACCTTATGAATATTGCAAACAGTGAAGTTGAGCAGGGAGAACAGCCTGTTGTAAACAGCCGTTATTCCATTGTATTGGCAACTGCGAAACGCGCCAGACAGATTATTGCCGGTTCTGAGCCTTTAACAGACCATAATGACTGTCCAAAAGCGCTTTCCATTGCTATCGATGAATTATCTTCCGGTGCCATTAAAATTGACGCAGAAGATGACGATGCAGAAGAGTAGATAGAAATATTGTATAAGCCGAAACGATTTGTTATGTAAAATACAAATCGTTTCTTTTTTTGAAAATAGTCATTGACAAACATCTGTTCGGATGATATATTATATACAACAAACAGATGTTCGGACTGTACGTTCGATTAATAAGGAGTGACTATTATGAGAAATTTATTACAATTACGTTTTACATTTATTCTTGTACCGGCGATTATTTTATTGCTTGTTTTTTTGAGCGGCTTTACCGGAAAGACTGCTTCTGCAGATATGAGCGGTCAGCACACAATGAAAAGCTATGAAAATGTATTAATTAAATCCGGTGATACGCTTTCTTCCCTTGCTGATACCTATGCAGAGAAGTATTCCAACTTATCAAAGGCAGAATATGAGGAAGCTATTATTTCATTAAACAGCCTTTCTTCAGAAAATATTCATGCCGGTGATTATTTGTTACTGCCTAATTTCAAATAGACAAGAAATAGAAACATTCGCCCCTTTTTGAGTAAATCTATGCGTAACTGACAATATTCTGTCAATTCATATTGATAAACTGTAGAAAAACCAAGTAAAGAGGTGCCACTATGAAAAAATACAACAAGATTTATTATAGAATTATTTTTGCCACTATGTGCTTTGTGCTAAGCACTGTATTTATGCTTATTTCCGGCTCAGAGAGTTTAGCTAAATCAAAGGGAATTAAACTTCGCTACAATGGAAAAACTTCCGTTAATCGTTCGAAACAAATGTCAGTAACTTACCAAAACAAGAAAGTTTCAAAAAAATCCTACCCGGCAGTTGTCATCAAGAAAAACTATATGGTTTCCTATGCTGACGTATTTAAGAAGGGGATGAGGGTTTCCTGTAAATACAAAAAGAAAGGAAAGGTTCTTACCTTATCGGCAAATGGCATTTCTTTAAAAATGCAGGTTGGAAAAAAAACAGCTTACAAAAATGGGAAAAAAGTGAAATTAAAAACAGCTCCTGTTTCTGTTCGTTTTGTATCCAAGAAAAAGACTAAAATACTGATTCCTATAAATTATGTTGCGAAAGCACTTCGGTTTTCTTATAAAAAAAACGGAAAAACCATTTGCTTAGGTGCTCCGTTAAAGCTTACATATAACGGGAAATTAACCTATTACACGGGTACACAGGGAAATATTTATTACAATCATAACAAATATACACTTCGTTCATTGCCGGTAATTAAATTATCCGGAAAGATGTATCTGCCTGCAGAAGAAACTCTTTCTTCGATTATGGGACTTACTTACTCCTATAATCAGCAGACAAAAGAACTACAGGTATCGGATGCCGATGTAGATATGTCATTTCGTGCCGTGCTTGACAGCCGTCAAGCTATATTAAATGGGAAAAATGTGACATTGACAGCACCTCCTAAAATGATTTATTCGCACAAAACAAAGAAAAATATTTTATGTATACCGGCATCCTCCGTTTTAGGAAAATTAAATTATACCAAAAGCTGGGATAAGAGCCTGTTATGCTATCGTATTCAGAGTAAAGAATTTTTTAATTGGAGTACGAAACAGGCATCAAAACAGGCAACGGTACAACAAACAACCACAACAACCAACTCTTTATATGCATTTCAGTCCTTTTATCAGGAGCAAAACGGAACCGGATCGATTTCGTTCCAGTTATCGGGTACAAGTGAAGAGATTATGAAAACGGCAACGATAAATCGAACCGGAAACACGATTACGATTTCACTGCCTAAATCTTCATACTTGTTAGCAAACAAAAGTTTTGAGCGCTTTGGTGAGATTATTCAGAAAATGGATGTAACCAACAGTGAAACAACGGTAACGATTACCTTTACTTGTTACAACACAGCGGATTATTCCTATATCATTCATAATAAGACATTGGAAATTAATATACTGCGTGCCTATCAGGCAGGAGATGGAAGTGTAACAAATTACTCCCTATCGATTCCGCGTCCTGCAAATGTACACATTAATCAAGTAAAAAATCAGGATTTATACCTGAACAAAAAGTTCCAGATTATTATTCCCGGTGATTATGTGTCCTATTATCAAACAAATCCAATTGTGATTAATCACAGTTCGATAAAAAATATTATGACGGCAAAAAGTGGAAATAATACAGTAATTACGATTACAACAACATCTTTAGTTGGTTATAAAATTTATGAAAAGGGAAATACACTCAGTGTATTAATGGGACAGCCAAATAAAATATTTAAGAATGTTCTGGTTTTAGATGCCGGTCATGGTGGTCATGATCCTGGCGCACAAAATAATGGAACAAATGAAAAAGATCTAACTCACAAGATTATTTATACATTGATGAAGGATAAATTTGCAGGAAATGCACCGGACACAAAAGTGTACTGGACCAGAACCAATGACAGTTACATTACGCTTGCCAATCGGGCAGCTTTTGCAAAATCTGTAGGTGCAGATGCGTTTATTAGTCTGCATATGAATTCTGCTACCAGCAAGTCTGCAAATGGAACAGAGGTATATTATTCTGTATCCAATAATAAAACAAGTTTTAGTGGTATTACAAGTAAAGCCATGGCGAACTTGTTCCGTAAGCAGTTACTTGCAGATTTAAAAACAACAAACCGTGGTACAAAAACAGCTGCTTATTATGTATTAAAACATAATACCGTCCCGGCTATTTTGATTGAACTTGGATTTATCTCCGGAAACAGTGATTATTCTAAATTAACAAATGCCACCTTCCAAAAAAATGCGGCAAACTCTATTTATAAGAGTATTCAGACAATGTTCCAAACCTATCCTACCGGCAGGTAGGATAGGGGATAGGGAATTAAGACTCCCTCAGACGAACTGCAGAAGCTGCCTTTCGTTTTCTGTCTTCTTCCAGCGCTGCATAATGCTTCCTGGTTGTATTTACATCATTATGACCTAATACTTCAGCAACCAAATAAATATCGCCCGTTTCACGGTATAAATTGGTACCATATGTACTTCTAAGTTTATGAGGCGTAATATGCTTTAATGTCGTAACATGTTTCGCACAATCGGAAACTAAATTTTCAATTGACTGTACACAGATACGTCTTTTTTGAATGGATAAAAACAAAGCATGTTCATGACCTTCCTTTGTTGTAATCGTCATTCGCTCTGCATAGTAATCATATAAAGCTTCTGCAACTTCATCACCAAAGTATACAAAATCCTCCTTGCCACCTTTGCGCACGATTTTAATCCGATTATTGTCAAAATCAACGTCCTCAATGTCCAATCCAACACATTCGGATACACGGATTCCTGTGCCGAGCAGAAGAGTGAACAATGCGAGATTTCTTGTTTTATTTCTTTCAAAATAAACTTTTTTCATCCCTGTCATTTCATCGCCACCGTGTTCTACATAATCTAGAAGATTGGCAACTTCATCCGGGTCTAAACGAATAATTTCACGTTTATGCAGCTTAGGCATATCAACAATTAATGTGGGATTATTATGAATATACTCGCGTTTATAATAATAAGCATAAAAACTTCGTAATGCCGCTAATTTACGATGAATCCCTCGTTCTTTGTTGGTATGAATTACACCATCTGCATCTTTGTAGTATTTTAAATATTCTAAATATTCTTCAATGTCAACGGGCTGCAATTGTTCTAAGTCCTCTAAACGAATGTCTTTAATTGAATCTTTTTTAGCAAACACCGGATTGTTTATCTGCAAAAACTGAAAAAACAAACGAATATCATATACATAAGATATTCTGGTTTTAGCAGATGTATTTGGCTCAATGGCACGAAAAAAATCCTTTGTAAAATCCGGCAGTGTCTGTAAGACGCTACGCAGTTTTAATGTATTTTCACGGCTTGTCTGCTCATGATAAGTAATTTTCTTATCCATAGACTTAAACCTCCTAAATCCAATAAGTATATAAGTAATTCCAATAAAATTATAGCAAATAGGTATTTTCCCGTCAAGTCTTTTTGAAAAACTGGAGTTTGTCCAAGAGAGTAAAGGAGGCAAAATTTAACTCGCACCCTGCTATATTGTTTTCCGGATGCGAGTTATCTTATTCATTAAGATGTAAAATTCGTTTTAACTCCATTGTCTCTTCTAATGAAAGTTTCCGATTTCCCAAATAATCATTAATAAATGTGCTCAGGGAACCATTATACATTTTATTAAGCAATGCTTTTGTCTCAATGTCCTGGATTTCTTTTTTTGTTACCTTAGCGCTGCATAAAAATCCCGGATCCTCACGTCGAATGGCTCCTTTATTAATCAAGCGTTTGATTACGGTATATGTCGTATTTTTTTCCCAACCAATATATTCTTTAATAATTTTAGAAATGTCTTTAGCAGCCAAAACTTTATTGGACCACAACAATTCCATGACATTTAATTCCCCCTCATGCAACCGCATTTCCTTATCCGAACTCTTACTCATAAAAACAAATCCTCCTCAATGTCAGCAGCAAAAATCACGTTATCTACATTTGTAGACAAAAGAAACTACAATAATAGAATGTCCCCCTCCTAAAGATTCTACAAGTTGTTACTTCACGAACATTTGCCAAGTAACTAAATTCTACACCTATAGTAATGTAATTGTCAAGCAATATTTTACCTGAAATATCACGAATTTCCGAGGTTTTTTAGCAATTCTACAAAATATTGTGGGAGTGGCGATTCAACCTCAATATATTGATTGGTAACCGGATGTTGAAATCCTAAAATTTTTGCATGCAGTGTCTGTCCCTGTAGTTTTTCAAACATTTTTTGTGGTTTTGGACCGTATAATTCATCCCCCAGTAACGGATGCATAATGGATGCCATGTGTACACGAATCTGATGTGTGCGTCCTGTTTCAAGCTGACATTCAATATAATTGAATTTGTGATTTAGATGAGAAAGTACACGATAATGTGTAACTGCTCTCTTACCTTTCTCTGGCTGAACTACCGCCATCTTTTTTCGATGAACAGGATGTCTGCCAATTGGCTTATCGATTGTGCCTGTTTCTTCCTGCAAATTATGATATACAATAGCTTCATATTTTCTCGTAATTGAATGAACCTGCAATTGTTTTGCCAGTGACTGGTGGGCAATATCGTTTTTACATGCAATGATTGCGCCTGTTGTGTCCATATCAATTCGATGTACGATTCCGGGCCTCAATACACCGTTTATTCCCGACAAATTTCCTTTACAGTGATACAAAAGACCATTCACCAAAGTATGGCTCATATGTCCCGCAGAAGGATGTACAACCATTCCTTTTGGCTTATCAATAACAATGACATCATTATCTTCATATAATATGTCTAAATCCATTTTCTCCGGCTTAATTTCCAGTTCCGTTGGTGCCGGAATTTCGATTATAATTTTATCACGAAAAGAAACGGGATATTTCACCTTCGTGATGACATTCCCGTTCACTGTAACCTTTTCATTTTTAATTAATTTTTGGATAAAGGAACGCGAATATTCCATCTGATCAGCCAAAAACTGATCAATTCGGCGTTCCTCTTCTGTTTCTACATCAATTATTAATTTTTCTTCTTCCACAAAAAATCTTCTTCCTTATATCGAAATAGTAAGCAATAAATCAGTAAGACAGCCGCAACACAAACATAGCAGTCTGCCACATTAAATACCGGAAAATTAATTGCTTTTATATACAAAAAGTCAACTACATAATGCCACATCATACGGTCAATAAAATTACCTATTGCCCCAGCTGCCAAAAGGATAATGGTAAATCGAAGCAGCAGAAATTTCTTTTGTACCGGTATTCTGCTGTAAAAATATATCATTGCACCAAGGACAACAATCGTAATTATGGCAAAAAACCATATAGCATTCGGAAAAATTCCCCATGCTGCACCCGGATTTTCTAAATAATGTAATGTAAATACACCGGGAATTATTGTAATATCATCCTGCCTTAAAGAAGTAATCGCAAAATTTTTCGTTATGCGGTCTCCGAAAATAAGCAAAATAAATACGAGTGCAAATACTGCATGATGTATTATTTGTTTTTTATTCTGAACCATTAAAAATCATCTACCGAACCAAGAAACTCAAAAGGGTCCTCGTCCTTTCCTTTCTTTTTCTTATTCTTCTTACCCAAGTTTATATTCTGCAGCAGAGAATCCAAGGATGGAGTCTCTTTTTCTTTCTTGTCCTCTTCCGGCTCTAAAGAAAGCATTTCCGGATTAGATTCCAAAGTTACCGCAGAATTTGGCACTGCCTCAAAAGGTTCTTTAACAACAGCATCCACCGGATCTAATACAAGGGCATCCGTTACTTCTTTTGTGTCTGCGTCTTTTGGTTTCTGAATCTGATTTAAGGTATCGCTTAAATCAATGGTATCCGCCGTGAGAATATCTTCCTGCAGTTCTTCGTTCTTTTTTTTTGCTCGTTTTTCTTTTTTTACATCCGGAAGAACCATTGTTTCCGATAAATCTTCCGGCTCTTTTTCCACTGTCTCTTTCATAACGGGCTGCTCTTTTACGAGTGGTTCCGGTATCTCCATTTTTGTCGATGCCTTTGGCGCTTTCGGTTCTTCCGGTACCTGCTCTGCAATCATATTGTCTTTTTCATTCCGGATTGCTTCAATCTCCGGCGAATATACATCAAAAGAATCACTGGTAATTAACTCCAACTGAGCAGATGCAACCTGTTTTAACTGCATTTTATACTGATTAAACTGCTGAACCAGAGAAAGACATTTTTCCTTTAATTTATCATACTCCTGCTCTGCCTCTGCAACAATTTTATCAGCTTTAGTATTTGCATCCTTTTCAATTGCCTCTGCCTTTAACTGGGCTGCGTCTTTTGTTTCCTTCGCTGTTTTTTCAGCAAGAACCAATGCTTTCTGCATCGTATTTTCAATGGAACGGTAATACTGCACCCCATCATTTAAGGATTTTACATTTTTCTGCAGTTCTAAATTTTCATCGTACAACTGCTTGTACTGCTCCATCACAAGTTCTAAATAATCATCCGTTTCATCTTTATCATAGTACTTGCGTTTTTTTGGCTCCATCATTTTATTTTTCAAATCAAGTGGTGATAACATGAACCTTCATCTCCTTATCGGTATTGATATATAGTAATTTTTTGTTTCCCTTTTTTAGTAATATCTCCTTCATCAAAGGTAAGCCGATATTTACCGTGACCCCGAATTGAAAAAACGGAATCACTTGGACATCGATAACTGTTTGATGTTTTCTCCTCACTGTTAATAAATACTCTGCCCTGTGTAATCAGTTCGTTTGCCTTCGTGCGCGAAGAACCAATCATAGCAGCAACTATATTATCCAAACGAGCCGAGGCAACCGTTTGTCTGTGTATCTCATACTGTCTTTCCGGAATTTCGTCCAATTCAGAAATTTCACGGCATTCCATTATAGTATGCTTTACCTGCCGTAAATTTGAGAGTATAAACTCCTTTAATTCCTCAACACAAAAAAGATACGCAGCCTTTTCACAAATACGGATATCGCCGATCGTGGAACGGGAAATTCCAAGATTCAACACAGCCCCCAAATAATCTCTGTGTATTAAAGTATCCGCATACTTTTCGTGAACCGGGGAAATACGAATACAGCAAATTGGAAATGCTTGATCATACGCATCTACAAAATCAGCCGGGAAAAAACCGGCCATTTTTGAATCACAATCTTTATGACCACCCCACATACGAAGTACAACCGATGGAAACATCTTTTGATTCTGCAGTAAAGCAGACATCTCACCTGTTGTGAGAAACTCCGTAAAAGAAGGATAATCGTTGTAAATGGTTCGATGGTATAAGTCCTGTACATGCTGCAAAAAGAAGTGTTCCTGCTTTGTTCCCATGATTAAAACTCACGATTTATCGTAGGCATCTTTGCCGAACTACCATCAAGCCCTAACGGGTCCCCGCTGATATCTACATTTTCCGGTGTGAAAATGAAAATATATTTGGAAATCTGGTGATACTGTCCCTTGATTGAATAAATACATCCGGATATAAAGTCCATAATTCTCTGTGCATCATCCGGGTCAAACCCCTCCAAATTTACAACAACCGGCCGTCCGGAAAGTAACATATTACATATGTTCTGGGAGTCTTCAAAAGTTGTCGGCTTAATGATGCTGACTTCCATCATCGTGCGGTTCATCGGTACAACTTTTGGCTTAGACCCTAAAAATCCACTGCGCTGCTTTGGTGCCGGCTCCTCATAGTCATTCTCCTGCGAAACAGGCTGTCTTTGTGTTTTTACCGGTTTTGCCTTTACCGGCTCCTCCACATACTCCTCTTCATATTCGTCATCAAAATCATCTGGAATCTTAAAGAAATTTAAAATGGAATCTAAACCCATATCTTCTCGTTCCTTTCTATAAGTATTGTCTATTTCCAAAAATGCCGGTTCCTACACGTACATAAGTAGCGCCCTCTTCTATCGCTACTTCGTAGTCTCCGGTCATTCCCATGGAAAGTTCGTTCATATTAATATTATCAATGTTTTTGCCATTAATGTCAACTAGTAATTTATGCAAATTACGAAAATGAACACGATTTTCTTCCGGATTTGAAACGTTTGGTGCAATTGTCATAAGACCATGAATTTTCACATTTGGATAAGTAGAAATTTCACGTATGGCTTCTTCCACTTCTTCCGGCATAAATCCATACTTTGATTCCTCTTTTGCCATATTAACCTCAATTAAAATATCTGAAGTAATATTCCTTTTTTCGCTTTCTAACTGTATTTGTTTGGCAAGTCTTATTGAGTCGACAGAATGGATTCGTTTCACCCTTCCAACAACCTGCTTTACTTTATTTCGCTGTAAATGACCAATCATATGCCAATCTAACGGTTCTGTCAGTTCTTTTTGTTTTTCCACAATTTCCTGTACCTTGTTTTCACCAAAAGTAACGATGCCACACTGCATGGCCTCTCTCATCATTTCGACCGGTTTTGTCTTGCTGACCGCAATTAACGTAACATCATTTCGGTCTCTGCCTGCACGTGTACATGCCGATTCAATTTTTTTTTCAACTTTTTTCAGATTTTCTGTTACCATATCAATTACCTCTTTTCTCAATCTGTAATCTTTATGAAATTATTCAATAAAGTCATCATCATTTAAATACGTTGGGTCCACAACAATATGGTCATACGCAGACAAACCATTTACTGTATGGTCTGAAACAATGGAGTACTCCTTGTTTTTATATAAAACCTCAATTGGACGGAACTGGCAGTATCCCTGGTTCACATAATACACACCTGATAATTCTCCTGTTTCATGTACCCGGTACTGCTCTGAATCACCAAATTTTGTAATGAGAATATCCCCATCCGATAAAGTGTTTTTTCCTACATAATAGTTATCGCCAACCAACAAAGACGATTTTAATGAGACAAATTCATGGCCTGCTTTATTATTTGGATCGGATGTTTTTCTGGTGACTCCAATCCCATCATCTCCATTTACGGCATATTTTTTCGGAACAAGATAATAATTCTTTTTTAATACGGAACTGTTTGGAATTTTCAGTCCGGACGCCGATTTTAAGTTAAATTCAATCTGCAAAAAGCGGTCGTTAATATAGCGTTCCATATAACGGGACGTACTAAGCGTAGCAAAATGTGTGCCATCTTTATCCCACAATTTTACCTGAGCATTAAAAGAAATATCATCCTTTGTAATGGTTACACGGACACTTGTTTTGTCCTTTAATTCCTGATAGTAACTGTCATCTAATTTTACAACAATTGACCAATCATTACTTGTAACCAGCTTATAAACCGGTGAGCCGGCTGCGACGCTTCCTTCTTTCTGCATCTGTTTTCTTGCTACACTTCCATATTGGTCAAATAATTTCTTTGTGATGTCTTCTTCTTTTGTTGTCTCGTAACCATCCATCGAGTAAGCAATGATTCCACTTTTTTTTGCCGTAACTTTAGTAAAACTGTCCGCTTTTCCGGAAGATGCCATCGCTTTTTTTAAATCACTGTATAAATTCCCCTGATTCAAGTCCATCAGTACATTTTCTGCATCGTAGTGGAGTTTTGTCACCTCGCTGTAATTGGCATTGTGGAAAGAACTGTAAAAGCTGGCAATCACTTCCCGCATTTTTGAAATATTTTCCGAGTTGTCTTTTTTGCTTCGGATTTGTTCGAGCATTTTACTCACTTCACCACTGGTATCTTCGGTGTATGCCACATCTCCCTTTCCAATCCGGCTTCCTTCCGAAAGATAATAATTAATATATGCCGATTCTTCCGAATTCACAATTTCTTCCGCACGCATTACAAAACCATACAATGGCGCATCATCTGAAATATCCGTTGTGTTCACTTCATAAATTGAAATATGTTCTTTTGCAAAATATCCCCATGCCAGCACAACAATATAAACAACAATCAAAAGCAGAAGGAAAAAGGCCAGACTGGATTGTGGCCGAAATCTTTTTTTTATTGAAACTACTTTTCTTTTTCCCATGATTGTCTTCCTTCCCTGACATTGTTCTTATTTTTCACTCAAATGAATAGTGTTTCTCAATTTCGGTATACTATCTAACAAAGGAGGTAGTATACAAAAATGAAAGCAATAGACTATATTGTCCTGGTACTTGTTATTATCGGTGCCATCAACTGGGGCTTAGTCGGTTTTTTCGGACTGGACTTAGTTGCCTTTTTATTTGGTTCAATGTCCGTATTGTCACGCATTATTTATGCCGTAATTGGTATCTGCGGACTTTATGCCATCAGTTTCTGTGGGCGAATTAACAATTAAGTAAACGAGTAGGGGATCTCCTACTCGATACATATAAAATCACATACGAACCAGATTACGCCAGTCTAAGTCGCCACGCTCTAATGCTTTTACTAACAATTCCGCTGTAGCAACATTGGTAGCCAGAGGAATGTTGTGAATATCACACAGACGAAACACATTATTTACATCCGGTTCATGGACTTTCTGTGTCAATGGGTCACGCAGAAAAATAACTAAATCCAGTTCATTATTTTCAATCTGCACCCCAAGCTGTTTTTCTCCACCTAAATGTCCGGCAAGATACTTGTGAATGGAAAGGTTTGTTACCTCTTCAACAAGTCGTCCTGTCGTACCGGTGGCATAAATTTCATGTTTGCTCAAAATCCCACGATAAGCAATACAAAAATTCTGCATCAGAATTTTTTTTGCATCGTGCGCAATTAGGGCAATATTCATAACTACATCCCTTCTTTCTCTGAATTAAAAATCTAGGCTGCTGCTTCCTCGATTCGGTTGTATCCCTACGTTTAGCAAAATACCAATTGCCATCATATTACTAATAAGAGACGTGAGTCCATTACTTAAAAACGGCAATGGAAGTCCGGTATTTGGCAGCAATGATGTTGCCACACCGATATTAAAAAATGTCTGAAAACAAAACATAGCGCCAATTCCCACAGCAATCATCATTCCCATATAATCTCTCGCATTTTTTGCTGCCAGAAAACATTTGATAATAATAATGGATAACAGAGCTAAAACTACCATACATCCAATAAAACCAAACTCTTCGCTGATTGGTGTCCAGATAAAATCACTTTCTCTTACATCAACGCTGGTATAGTTTCGCGCCGTTGTGCTGCCATCCAAAAGTTTCCCATACAATTTTCCGGATGCAATGGAAAGAACCGAGTTGTTCTGCTGGTACATAACGCCAAGACTCTCTTTTTCCGGGTGCAGCCATCCGGTAATGCGGGCCAACTGATAGCCACGCAGAAGTTTTTGATTTGGCTGTAAAATATACCAGAACAAAGCACCAACCGCCGGAACTGCAACGGCAGCAACCGGTGCCAGTATTTTATGACCAATTCCTGAAGATGCTAACATCATAATGAGAATAACAATCATAACAACACTGGATGATAAATCCGTTTGTATTAAAATAAATACAGTTGGTACAAAGGTAATCAAAGAGGCAAGGAAAAAGTTTTTATACGTAGATAAATTTTCTTTTCTCTTTGAAAAAAAGGTGGCAAGTGCCAATATTAACGTAATTTTACATACTTCCGATGGCTGAAAAGTAAATACTTTGAAATCAAGCCAGCGGTAAGAACCCGTATCCAACTCAACGCCTAATGGCGTCAATCTGGTTGCCATAGCCATAAGGGTCGTAACAATGTATATAATTGGAATATACATACATAAATCATGGTAATCAATAATGGAAAAAATACCTATGATAACTATACCCATAACAACTCCGACCAACTGTCTTTTTAAGGAAATGTCAGAATTGACTATAGAAATGACGTATGAACTTATAAATGTCAAAATAAGCACAACGGCAATCAAAAAAATATCATAATTTTTCCAGTTATACCGCTTAATCTGCAACCATTTCATAACGCGTTCCCGCATGATTTACCACCTTACCAATCCTTAATTTATTTCTTTGTCTGTTTCATGTCTTTAATCGGAATATTAGCAAAAAGTGCCGGCACCATACCATTGGAGCCTTCCGATTCAGTCTGCTCAATCTTGATATCCAGCCCGTCTAAATCAATTTCTACATATTTCGACAAAACATGGATAATATCATTTTTTATCTGCTCCATAATGTCCGGCGAACAGTTTGCACGGTCTGATACCAAAACCATCTTCAAACGGTCTTTTGCTACATTACTGGAGGATTTTTTTCTAAAAAAATCTGCAAATCCCATTACGATTCATCTCCTTAGCTTTTGAATTTGTTTTTAATTTTTGAGAAAAGACCATTTTTCTGGTATAAATCCAACAATGGAACATCCTCTCCCATGATTCTGTGACATATGTTTTCGTATGCCTGACCGGCAAGCGATTTGTTACCTACAAGCGGTTCACCCTGATTTGTCGAAACGACGATATTCTCATCATCCGGGACAACACCAAGCAAATCCACAGCAAGAATCTCTACAACATCATCACTCGACATCATATCTCCGCGCTTTACCATATCGGCACGAAGGCGGTTTACAACGAGTTCAGTTTTTCCGATTTCGTTTGCTTCCAGCAATCCGATAATACGGTCTGCATCACGCACAGCCGATACTTCCGGTGTTGTTACTACAATTGCACGGTCAGCTCCGGCAATCGCATTTTTAAATCCCTGTTCGATTCCGGCAGGACAGTCGAGCAATATGTAATCAAACTCTTCTTTTAATTCATTGGTCAGTTTTTCCATCTGCTCCGGTGTAACTGCTGTCTTATCTCTGGTCTGGGCAGAAGGCAGCAAATAAAGTGTCGGATATCGTTTATCCTTAATCAACGCCTGTTTGATTCGGCAGTTTCCTTCAATTACATCTACAAGATTGTATACAATACGGTTTTCAAGTCCCATAACAACATCCAGATTACGCAATCCGATATCTGTATCAATCAGTACTACTTTTTTTCCTTCTTTCGCTAATCCTGTTCCTACATTGGCAGTTGTCGTTGTTTTACCAACGCCTCCTTTACCCGATGTAATCACAATAACTTCACTCATAAATTTCTCTCCTTTCACCATAACAATGGCTTATATCAATATCAAACATCAATTTCTGTCAACGTCTGTCTTGACAAAGTATCAATGTATATTGCTCCATCTTGCAAATAGGCAATCTGCGGCTCTGCCGGTGTTTCCTGTTTTTCGTCAGAGGAACGGGCGATTACATCGCTGATTCGTATCTGCATCGGATTCATTTTCAATGCAACAATAAACGCATTTTCTTTTCCGGCAGCTCCGGCATACACTGTTCCATACAGACTTCCTAACACAATTACATTTCCTGTCGATACAACTTGTGCACCTACATTAATGTCGCCTAAAATCACAACACTGGTTTCAAACTCCATCACCTGTCCGGAACGAAGATTTCCTTTGAAAAATTGACCGGAATTTGCATTCATTGCCATCAGTTTTTCATTCAGTGTCTGATTGAACAATTCTTCTCTCTGCTTGTCCTCATCAATCAGACACACGACTTGTAATTTTGAATTTTCCTTGATGCATTCCAGTAAAATAGCTTCCTGTTCCTCAGTTAATTTTCTTCCGTCAAAGGAAACGGCAACCTGAGCCTCGCCAAGAAAATCCGAACTTTCCTTGAATTTTTTTTCGACTTCTTCTAAAATCTCCGGAAAAGGAAGTGCATCGTCCAAAACAATGCGTATTCCTGATTTATTTCCTTTAATTACAACAGGTGCTTTTTTCATATTTCCAACTCCTTAATCCGTTTGTCTTGTTCCGCCCATTGCCGGACTCGAAACTTTTCCATCCATCAGTTTTTTACGTGAACTCTTATCATAATAATACTGATATACTTTGCTCGCAAGTTCAGCGGCATTGGAAGAAGAAAATCCGTTTGGAATTACTACCGTAATTGAAATTTCCGGATTCTCATAAGGTGCAAAACTAACAAATAATGCATGGTTTGGCTCGTTGTTTGTAATCTGAGCCGTACCGGTTTTTCCGGCAACCGTAACATTTACATTGTTAAACAGTGACTTAATGCTGCCCGCCTGTACTACATTTTTCATACCGGTTTTAATTGCCGTTAAAGTTGACGACTGGAAATTCAATTTATTGCGGACATTTGATGATTTTTTATCCTGTGTTTTTGATTTAGCATCTTTGATTTTCTGAATCAGAGTTAAATCAAAGCAGGTTCCACCATTCGCAATTGTTGTGACATAACGGGACATCTGAACCGGTGTGTAACTGTGGGAGCCCTGTCCAATTGCAGAACGAACAACATCGACATCGGAAAACGTTGGTTCCGCTTCCGGCAGTTCAATACCGGATTTTTCCGTTAAACCGTATTTTTCTGCATACTTTTTCAGTTTACTCAAACCTTTTTCATTATCCACTAATGTATTGTGTCCATTTCCTAATCGATAACCCATTTCATAGAAGAAATAGTTACAGGAATGTTGGATTGCCTGTGAAACATTAATATTACCATGCGAATAAGTACTCCAGCATTTTGGCCAAGGCTTATTAATTTTATTAAACTGTACACCGTCATGGATACGAGTATAAGGATTAATAATGCCCTCTTCCAATGCGGTTGTGGCAGTCACCATCTTAAATGTCGAACCGGGAGCTGCCTTTTGCTGGGTCGCACGGTTCAAAAGTGGCGACGCACTGCTTGTACTGATTTTGGCATAATAATCGGCATCAACTGAATTTGCAAATTTATTATTATCATAACTTGGATAAGACGTTAATGCCTTCACTTTTCCGGTCTTTACATCTGTTACAATAACGGCACAGGAACATGGTGTAAGTCCTAAATCTCCTGCTGAAATTTCAAGCGATCGGATTTTCGATTTCAAAAAACTGTATGGGGAAATCATTCCTGCCTGTAATTTCTGATAGGTAGAAGTTTTCTTTTTTAACACCTTCTGGTCATACAACAAAAGGCAAATCTCTCTGCCGGACAAAACACCGGAATCTACCATCGAGTGATACACTTTCTTATCAAACTTCGAATCATCCTGGATTTCATCGACAATATAAGAAACTAATTTCTGGAAGACTTCTTCCGAAGAATAGTAGTTATTGTCAATTTCCAGATTATCTAAATTAATCCAGTTGTTTTTGATTCCATAAACTAACAGCTGACTCAAACTTATTTTATTATTTACATACTTATTGTACATCGTATCTGTTGTGTCCATCGTAGACGTATTTAGTATCTGATTGGTTTTCAACATACTGAAAATGTAATCCAGATAGCCATCCGTTGTTTCCGACAACTGTTTTCCATTCTTTTTATTATTGACACGAAGTTCTTTTTTTACGCGGTTAATAGCGCTCTTTTTCGTGCGGGAAAATGTCTGGTACACCGATTTTTCCAAGGATGTCGCATTACTCGTATTGAAATGTGATACATCAACAATACTATTTTGAATAATTGCATCGTAAACATCGTAAATAGAAATCAAAATACCTTTAGCATCTTTCCCTTTTGTACCATGCCCCTTCCCATTGATTAATTTAGAAGTAATAATACCGGCAATCTGTTTTTCTGCCAGACGATAAGTTGCTTTCTGCAAATCGGAATCAATCGTCAGATAAATATCTTTTCCGGCTACCGCATCCTTTGTTTTCTGCGAACTTACTACACGCGATGTACTGTCAATAACAAGTGTTTCGGAACCTTTTTTTCCTTTTAATTCATCTTCATATTCTTTTTCGATCCCGGTTTTACCAATCTGGTCTGCCGATGTGTATTCCGTATTCGGATCACTTTCTTTCATTTCCGCTAGCGTTTCGGAAGAAATCAATCCCGTATAGCCAATAATATGAGAGAAATATTTGCTGTCTTTATAGACACGGTTCATTTCGGTGGTAACTTCAACGCCAGGTAAATCAGCAGAATTTTCCTTAATGGCAGCCACTGTTTTATCCGAAACATTAGAACTTAATGTAATCGGATCATATTTTGAATATGTGTTCATCAATAACGCATAGCGCACCGTCATAATTGGCAGTGCCTCTGCATCCGTATACGTTTCGTCTTTATCAAAGAAATGAATGGTATTTACCTTATCTTCAGTGCGAATATAACGAAACAGTTCTTCTGCTGTCATATCTTTTTGCTTTTGCGTCAGCTCATGGATGGATTTACAAAAGAAAATCTCTCTTTTAAAACGAAGCTGTGCCGCCTGATTTACCGTGTATTTAAATTTCCCATTTTTATTCATGCTGATTGGAAAATCCAAATCTAAAGAATCCCCATGTTTCTCAATCAGAGTGATACACTTCTCAATCATTGTATTTTTTTCCTGATTTGTCTTCAAATCTCCGGAATCTTCTATCGTTATGGAATAACTCTGCTCATTGGTAACTAAAAGTTTACCATTACAGTCATAAATTTTACCGCGGGCACTCTTAATGGTTTTAATTTTCTGTTTTTGCAGAGAAGCTTCTCTGTCATAGGTTTCGCCTTTCACAATCTGAAGATAAAACATGCGTCCGACAAGTATACTAAAAAGCAGTATATAGGTTGTCACCAGGGCGAAAAATCTTGATTTTACCACATTTCTCAGCATATCCAGTATACCGTTAAACATCTGCTATATCTCCTTTCTTTTTCTTTCCTTTGGCTTTTCCAAATGAGCTGCCAGTTCAAACAAAAGAACTCCTGCCAGTGTTGTATAAAGTATTTCCGGCAGAAACTTATGAATAAAATAAAAGCCCAAGTGCAGTCTGCCACGCATTAAAAATTCGGTGACATAATAGTAAAAGCAATACACAAAATCGCTGGAGGCAATTAAAACAACCGGAAGAATCAGGCTGTCTGTAAAATAGATTTTTTTACAAAAGCCGACAACAAAACCAATTGTCATAAAAATAAATGCATATAATCCAATTACGCTTCCATACAGGCAGTCTAGCAGCAAGCCTGAAAAAAAACCAATTACCAGTCCGGAAGTACGACCACGCAGATAACCGTATGTGATTGTCAGTACCAATAAAAGATTTGGAACCGCACCCGCTAACTTTATGGATTGAAATACGGTTGTCTGGAGCAAAAATGCTGCCAATATCATCACAACCGGCAAAATACGTTTTTTAATCATAATTCTTTATGTCCTTAATTTCTGAGTTGTCCTTAAGCTGCGTAATTACCAGTACATTTTCCAGCTGGTCAAAATTAACCGAAGGAATTAAATGCGCTGTCTTTGTCTGAGAAGACGGGTCACTTACAATGTCCTTGACATATCCAACAGACAATCCCTGTAAAAATTTATCACTGACGTGTGAAGTAACCACCTCGTCACCATCTTTAATCTTTGCCGTGTTGCTTATCATCTCAATGTCAATGTACCCTTTGTAAATACTCTCCATATTTCCTTTAACAATACAGGTTTCCCCGGTATCCTGAAACATTGCACTTACATTACTCTTATCATCAATGATGGCACGTACCTTTGCATACGACTCACCAACTTCAGAAACAATGCCAACCAAACCATTGCCGGCAATTACGTTCATATCAACCTGAATACCATCTTTCTTTCCTTTGTCAATCGTAAATACATGGAACCAGTTATTACCATCGCGGCTGATAACACGCGCAGCCACTTTCGGATAATCCGGATATACCTTGTCTAATTTATACAATTCTCTGTAATTATCCAGTTCTGCATTTTCACGGGCGAGAATTTTATTATTATAACTTAAGTCATTTAACTTTTCCTGCAATTCCTTATTCTCTGCTAACAGGGTTTCTTTTGAAGTAAGTAAATCTGCTTTATCCGAAAGGTATTTACCAACGGAATTAATCCCCTTCTGCATTGGTGTCACCACATTCCCAACAAATGCTTTCACACCGGCAAACCGGTCTGTAAACTTAAACGAGAGAAGCACTAACAGTACACACAAAACCGAGAGACATATATATAATATTTTGGGATGAATCCATTTATTTTTCCTTCTCTTTTTCACACAAACACCTCCGCTTTGTTTTCGGAAAAAATTACAAGGTCAATTTTGCTAAATGTGGGTCTTCGATAATTGCACCAAGTCCCATAACAACCGTGCTTTCCGGTTCCTCACATAAGTTTACTTTCAGTCCGAGCTGGTCATATACAAAACGTCCTAAATCCTTAATGCGGCTCGAACCTCCGGTCAGATAAACACCAGATTTGTAAATGTCGGAAGAAATTTCCGGCGGCGTGCGCTCCAATATAATTTTCACAGCATCAACAATGCTTTGGAACAATTCAGACAGTGCGGAATGGACATCTTTTGACTCAATCGTAATTTCACTTGGTAGTCCTGTTACCAGATTACGTCCACATACGTCAATGGATTCGTCCGTCACATAAGCAGAACCAATTGTCATTTTAATTTCTTCTGCTGTCTTTTCGCCAATCACAAAACTCTTATCTTTTTTGATTTTATTAATAATTGCCTCATCAAAACGATTTCCGCCAATCGGAATCAATCGACTTAATACAATACCACCAAGGGACATCACGGAAATCTCTGTTGTATTTGCACCGATATCCACAACCAAAGTTCCTGTAGATTTTGTAATATCGAGATTCATACCCAGGGCATCTGCAACCGGCTTCTCAACGACATGGATTTTCTTCGGTTTCAGATTGGTATTTGTAATCAAATCAAAATAAGCTCTTTTCTCCACTTCTGTAATATCAGTCGGAACCGCAATATAATACTCTGCACCTTTTAACTTTTTCTTACCATCCAGTTCATGGAAGAAATAATCAATCATCGACTGCATATTTCCGATATCGGCAATAACACCATTTTTTACCGGATAAGACACCTGAATGTTTGCCGGTGCCTTCTCATACATCTCATACGCCTCATTTCCTACCGCAAAAGTATGAGATTTATTGTAAATCGCAATTACACTTTTTTCATGAAGAATAATTCCCTCTCCGTTTTTATAAAACTTAATTGAACTTGTTCCAAAATCAATTCCTATTGCTTTTCCTAACATGTCAAATCAATCCTCTTTCTTTTAAACTAATGTAGCGGTTATCACCAATGATAATGTGGTCAACCAAAGGAATACCAATCAAATCTGAAGCCTCATATAACCGTTTGGTCATCTTGATATCTTCTCCGCTCGGAATGGGGTTCCCACTCGGATGATTATGCAGTATCACAATCTGAGCCGCGTCGCATTGCAGGGCAATCCGCAGAATCTCTCTCGGATTTACCACAGAATAGTTTATAGTTCCCTTAAAAACTGCTTTGTCGTAGAGCAGCCTTCCGCTTGCATCCAGTGCTGCAAGATACAAATGCTCCGTTTCGAGATTTCGCATTTCATCCATAAAATAAGCCGCCAGTTGTTCGGGGCGGCTAAAATTTGTGGCATTACACTTACTCTCTCTTGCCAGTCGTTTGGACAACTCCACCGCACACAAAATCTGAACTGCCTTCACCGGACCAATTCCGTGAATCTGAAGAAGCTGATTGCGCGTCAGATGAAACAATCCCATCAAACCCTGAAAAGAAGGATGTGCGCTCAGCACTTCCAAAGCGAGGGCAAGACTCGTCTTATCCTTTGTTCCGGACTTTAAAATGACAGCAAGTAATTCTGCATTCGACAAAGACTTTGCACCGTCTCTTTCACACTTCTCATACGGCTTTTCCGAATCCGGCAATTCTTTCATGGTAAAATTTTCTTTTTTCATTTCGGCTCCTTTCGGAACCAAATTCCACCTAAACATTGTTATTTTACCATATCAGGGCAAAAATGTATACCTATTAAGCAAGATTTTTCTGTGAATTTTTTTTGAATTTTGTCAAAATCTATGGCAATTCGACAAATCCACCATCAATCATATTTTGCAGTGTTTTTAATATACCCATCTTTCCGTGCGGCCATGTAATTCCACCCTGAAAATAGACACTGTAAGGCGGTTCAATCGGGGCATCTGCACTTAATTCAATAGAGGACCCCTGTACAAAAGCACCCGCCGCCATAATGACATCGCTGTGATAGCCGGGCATCGCATATGGCTCCGGCAGAACGTAGGCATCTACCGGGGCTGCCTGCTGGATTCCCTGGCAGAAGGCGATAATTCGTTCCGGTGAGCCAAAAGCAATTGCCTGAATGATATCGTGTCTGTCTTCTTTACCATTAGGACTTGCCGTAAAGCCAAGTTTTTCATATAAATTTGCAGCAAAAATAGCAGACTTTAAGGCACTTGCCACAACCGTCGGTGCTAAAAATAATCCTTGATAAAATGCCGAATTAACCTGAAGGGAAGCCCCTACTTCTTTGCCAAGACCAGGTGCCGTAAGGCGGTATGCAGCAAGTTCAACTAAATCTTTCCGTCCAACAATATACCCGCCCAAAGGTGCCAGACCGCCACCCGGATTTTTTATCAGAGAACCTACACAAATATCGGCTCCAACCTGCGTTGGCTCGATGGTTTCTACAAATTCACCATAACAGTTATCTACCATGCAGATGACATCCGGCTTTATCGATTTGATATAACGAATCAGTTCTCCAATCCGCTCAACAGACAAGGTTTTGCGCATTGCGTATCCTTTGGAACGCTGAATCGTGACTAATTTTGTTTTCTCATTTAATGCATTTTTGATTCCTGCATAATCAAATTCACTGTCACCGACCAAATCTACCTGTCGATAAGATACCCCAAATTCACGAAGAGATCCTTTGGTATCTGTTCCCTCGATGCCAATGATTCCTTCCAATGTATCATATGGTTTTCCAACCGGCGACAGCAGTTCATCCCCCGGTCGAAGAATCGACGATAAAGCAATTGTCAACGCATGCGTTCCGCAGGTAATCTGTGAGCGCACAAGTGCATCTTCTGCTTCAAAAATGTCAGCATATACGGCTTCCAACGTATCTCTTCCGGTATCGTTATAACCATACCCTGTTGTTCCCCACAAATGGTTTTCACTCACACGGTTCTTCTGCATGGCATGAATTACTTTCAACTGATTAATTTCCGCTACCTCATCAATTTTAGCAAACCGGTCTTCGATTTCTCCCAAAACAGTTTTCCCAAAATCAATCACATCTTTTTTAATTCCAAATTTTTCATACATTTCTTCTGTTGTCATGATTTATCCTTCCCGGCATGAACAAATGCCCTTTTCTACTGCTAATTTCATAATATAATTTACAATTTCATGGTTATTTGAAAAATTATCTTTGTTAATCATTGTCACATCTCGTTCCCGCCGAAACCATGTCATCTGACGTTTTGCGAAATGTCTGGTGTCCCGTTTTAAGCGGTAAACAGCTTCTTCCATTGTACACTCTTTAAAAAGAGCTGACGCAATTTCTTTGTAACCAAGCCCTTGCATGGAAACCAAATTTCTTGAATAACCGGCGTCCAAAAGTTGTTTTACCTCCTTGACAAGTCCCTCTTCCATCATCTGGTCAACCCGTTTGTCAATCCGTTCATAAAGCACCTTCCGGTTCATTGTGAGAACCAGATACAAAAAATTATACGGCGACCCTTTCTGTCGCTCCTCTTTATTGTGATCTGAAAATTTCTGTCCGGTACTTTGAAAATACTCCAAGGCACGAATCACACGTTTTATGTTATTTGGATGAATGGCTTCTGCGGATTCTTTATCCACTTTTTGCAGTTCATGGTGTAGATAAGAAGCACCTTTTTCTTTTGCTAGATTTTGCAAATCCGCTCTGATTTCATCACCCTGTTTTTCTTTTGTAAAAGCAATATCATTTAACACTGCTTGAATATAAAACCCGGTTCCGCCGACAAGAATCGGAATCTTCCCACGATTATAAATATCTTCCATAATTTCCTTTACATGTTTTTGAAAAATCATCACGTTAAATTCTTCATCCGGATTCCACTCATCAATCATATAGTGCGTAACGCCCTGCATCTGCTCTTTTTTAATTTTTGCAGTTCCAATATCCATCTGTTTGTATACTTGCATCGAATCAGCCGAAATAATTTCACCGCCTGCCGCTTTTGCCAGCTCAATGGATATTTCCGTTTTCCCGACAGCGGTTGGCCCTGTCAAAACAATAATTGGTTTTTTCATATCCATACACTCCTTTTTGACATTCAAAGCACACGTTTGAATTTTTTTTCAAATTCATACTGGCTCATTGCAATCGTTGTCGGTCTTCCATGGGGACAATGATACGGCTGATCCATCTGTAACATCTGTCCAATCAGTTCTTTTGCCTCTGCGTAAGACAACGTATGATTACCCTTCACCGCCGCCTTGCATGCCATCGTAGCACAATGGTCGATTACAAATTCCGGTGCCGATTTCATATTTTGATTTCTCAAATTGTCTAGCAATTCCAAAAACAACTGTTTCGGCTCTAAATTCAAAAAGTCAGCCGGCACACCGGTAATCAAATACTCTCTGTCTCCAAACATTTCCCAGCAAAAGCCAATAGCAGTTAAGGTCTGTGCATTTTCCTCTAACACTTCAATTTCCCGTCCTGACAGCGACACAACAATCGGCGCAATCAAATTCTGTGTCAGCGGTTTTTTATCCTTTAACTTTTTCATTAATTTCTCGTATAACACTTTTTCATGAGCTGCATGCTGGTCAATAATCAATAATTCTTTTTCGTATTCCACAAGCCAGTAGGTGCCGAAAACCTGTCCGATAATCCGGAAAACAACACCCTCTTGCTGTTCTTCTTTCTTAAAATCCAATTGCTTGTAATCTTCTCTTACAATTGATACATTCTGCTTTCCGGAAAATGGTGCACTTTCATACACAAATGGTTTTTCTTCCATCTTTTTCTCCGGTTGTGCGCGCATACTCCACTCTTTTTTTCTTTCATATTCAAACGGCTCCGGCTGTTTTTCAATCGGTTTTTCTTCTACCGGACTTTGCTTCTCTTTTTCATCCAGTGTGACATCCGGAATTAAAGTACTCTGCTTCAATGCCTCAGTAACCGTGTCTCTCACAAGTGATAAAACTTCCATCTGATTTGTAAAGCGGATTTCCATTTTGGTCGGATGGACATTGACATCAATAAAAGAAGAATCAATCGAAAGCATGAGTACCACAAACGGGTAACGGTGTCCCATAAGAAATCCCTGATATCCCTGCATGGTTGCATTTGCCAAAATCGGACTTTTGATATAACGCCCATTTACAAAGTAATTCATCATCGAGCGGTTTCCCCTTGATAAAATCGGTTTTCCAATAAATCCTTCTAAGCGCATGCCATCCTGTTCTTGGCAAATCGGTATCAGTTCTTTCGTAATTTCTCTTCCGTAGTGATAAAAAATATTGGTCTTTACCTGTCCGTCACCACTTGTCTGAAATTTTGTTTTCCCATCTACAATAAAAGAGAAACGGATATCCGCATGAGCCAGTGAATACCGCTGCACCAGTTCATGAATATAGTTTCCCTCAGTTGTTTTTGATTTTAAAAATTTTCTTCTTGCCGGTGTGTTATAAAACAAGTTTCGTACCACAAAAGTAGTTCCTTCCGGGCAGCCGACTTCCTCACATCCGGTCTCTTTTCCGCCCTCAATGGAATATCTGGTTCCTACAATGTCTTCCTTTCTTTTTGTAATCAATTCAACCTGAGCCACCGCCGCAATACTTGACAATGCTTCACCGCGGAATCCAAGACTTGTTACGGAAAGTAAATCTTCAGTATTTCTAATTTTGCTTGTCGCATGGCGTAAAAACGCCGTCGGAATTTCCTCTTTTGCAATACCTGCACCGTTATCCGTGATACGAATCATGGAAATTCCGCCTTCTTTTATTTCGATTGTAATGGCGGATGCACCGGCATCCAAAGAATTATCCATTAATTCTTTCACAACAGCCGAAGGACGTTCCACAACTTCGCCTGCCGCAATTTGATTTATCGTTTTTTGGTCAAGAACTTGAATCATGACATCCTCCGTTTCTTTTTACCACTGTTCTTTTAATTTATTCTGCCACTTGTAAACTAAATTCATCGCATCCATCGGTGTCACATTGGATAAATTAATATCACGCAGTTCAAACAAAATGGCATCCGTCTGATTTGTCGTCTCCATCGTATCAAAAATGGAAAGCTGCGTCATGGCTTCCGTGCCGCCTTTTAAATCTTTCTCACTTAAATCCGTAAGTTTTGATAGATTACTATTGGCATCTTTGGCCTCCAACAAATCCGCAATTTCCCTTGCACGGACTAAAACTTCATCCGGAACACCGGCAAGTCTGGCAACCTGAATACCATAACTGCGGTCAGCACCGCCCTTTACAATTTTGCGAAGGAATACAATATCCTCTCCATCCTCTTTTACGGCAATACAGTAATTTTGGACGCCTTCTAATTTGCCCTCCAATTCCGTCAATTCGTGGTAATGTGTGGCAAATAACGTTTTTGCTCCAATTTTTTTCTTATTTACTATGTGTTCAACAACCGACCATGCAATACTTAGTCCGTCAAAGGTACTGGTTCCGCGGCCGATTTCATCTAAAATAATCAAACTGTCTTTTGTTGCGTTATGTAAAATATTAGCAACTTCAGTCATTTCCACCATAAAGGTGCTCTGCCCGCTCGCCAAGTCATCCGATGCCCCGACACGGGTAAATATACGGTCAACTAAAGATAAATCTGCTTCTTTTGCCGGAACAAAGCAGCCAATCTGCGCCATCAGAGAAATCAATGCTGTCTGACGCATATAAGTAGATTTACCTGCCATGTTTGGTCCGGTAATAATCACGACACGGTGTGTATCATCATCTAAGTAGGTATCGTTGGCAATAAACATATCCTTTGTCATCATCTGCTCAATCACCGGATGTCTGCCTTCTTTAATCGTAATGGAGCCATTGTGATTAATGGTTGGCCGTACATACTGATTATGCTCTGCTACATACGCAAGAGATGCTAACATATCCAAAAAGGCAATCACCGATGCCGTATCCTGAATCCGCTTCATCTGCCCAAATATTTTATCCCGCAGTTCGCAAAACACCGCATATTCCAGATTATAAAGCCGGTCCTCCGCCCCCAGAATCACATCTTCCATTTCTTTCAGTTCATTAGTCGTGTAACGCTCCGCATTTGTCAATGTCTGTTTTCGAATCCAGTTTTCCGGCACCTGGTCAAGAAAAGATTTTGTGACCTCAAAATAATACCCGAAAACTTTATTATATTTAATTCTAAGATTCTTAATTCCTGTATGTTCTTTTTCTTTTGCCTCTAAATTTGCCAGCCAGTCTTTGCCTTCGGTTTTTGCCTGTCTGAGCTTATCAATTTCTTCATGATAACCGTTTTTAAAGATACCGCCCTCTCTTACCGAAATCGGTGGTTCTTCCTCAATTGCCGAATGAATCCATCCGTAAATATCTTCCAGTGCATCCATCTTATCATATAAGTCTTTAAAAAGCGGCGCTTTAAAATTGCCAAGAAGCATACGAATCGCCGGAAGCATTTCCAAAGAAGATTCCAGTGCTATCATATCTCTTGGATTTACAGTACGGTAACTGATTTTGCTCAAAAGACGCTCTAAGTCATATACCGGATTCAGATATTCACGAATTTCCTCTCTGGTAATAACATTCGCATTTAATTCCTCAATCGCATCATAACGCGCAAGAATCTCTTCTTCCTCAATCAAAGGCTGTTCAATAGAAGCACGCAATTTTCTGGCACCCATCGCTGTTTTTGTTTTATCAAGCACCCAGAGAAGCGAACCTCTTTTCTGCTTTTCACGCAGTGTCTCCACCAGTTCCAGATTCCGTCTGGTATTTCTGTCTAAAAGCATATACTTGCCAACATGATACGGCTGCAAATGTGAAATGTGCTCTAGGGCACACTTTTGCGTTTCTATCAAATACATCATGACGGCTCCTGCCGCAATCATGCCAATCGAGTATTCCTCTACCCCCATGCCGTCTAAACTGCTTACATGAAAATGACGGCACAGAGCATCCCGGCAGCTTTCTTTTTCAAAGTAGCGCGGTTCGAGTGCCGAAATGGTAATTCCAAGCCGTTCACTCAAATCGGTCAAGTCAACACCGGATATGTAAAAGGAATCATTGCAGATAATCTCGGCCGGCATAAATTTATTTACTTCATCCAAAAGTTTACTTACCGACTCTACTTCGGTAAGCATATATTCTCCTGTTGTGACATCTACAATCGAAATGCCAAAACTGTGGTCAACCGAAACAATTCCCATCAAATAATTATTTCTGGTTTCATCTAAAGAACCGGTAAAACAATTGGTTCCCGGTGTAACAATACGTGTTACTTCCCTCTTTACCAAGCCTTTTGCCAGTTTCGGGTCTTCTACCTGTTCACAAATCGCTACTTTATAGCCCCGCTCTACCAAACGGTTGATATATGTCTCCGCAGAATGAAACGGGACACCACACATGGGTGCCCGCTCTTTAAGACCACAACTCTTTCCGGTCAGGGTTAATTCAAGTTCTTTGTGTGCACATATGGCATCATCAAAAAACATTTCATAGAAGTCACCTAACCGGTAAAAGAGAATACAGTCTTTATATTCATTTTTCGTTTCCATGTACTGCTGCATCATTGGCGTTAACTGTTCCATGGTCTTTGTTACCTCTTTCGCAATATTCCAATCTATTCTGTTGTGTTAGCAGTCGGCTCTGGAGTCGGTACCTGAGTTGGTGCTTCTGTCGGTGCCTGAGTTGGCGCTTCTGTTGGTGCCTGAGTCGGTGCTTTTGTAACAACAGTACCTGGCGTTTTCGTTGCTTTCGGCATCTTCGTAGCCTTTGGCGATTTGGACGCTTTTGGCGTCTTCGTAGCCTTTGGTGCTTTTGTAGCCTTTGGTGTAGCCGTTGTACGAACCGGTGTCTGAGTCGGTCTTGGAGTAACTGTCTCAATCGGTTTTGGTTTATCAACAGAGAGATACATCGCATTGATATAACCTTTCTGTCCATTATATTCAACTTCCATCCATTCTTTCTTCTGCAAACCAGAGAAAGTCAGTTTTGTCGATGCCGGAACTTTTGCCACAACACTTGCCGTCAAAGACGGTTCGGAACGCATATTAACAGTCGATGTCGTATAACCTTCCGTTGCCTTTGCCAGTTCCTCATCCACCTGCGTATCGGCATCATCTTCACGAATCATCGTATTTTCATCCGGTGTCTGTGTTGGCTCCGGACTTTCTCTTACCGTAACAGCACTGTCCGATACAGCAGAAGCATTAGCCTCTTCATCTGTAACCGTATTATGATTAAAGAAAGCAACCGAAATATAATATCCAATTCCAATCACTAATGCAAGTGTAAGTACCACGCTAATACCAAACATACTTGTCTCAAATACTTTATGTTCTGAACTCAGCATTCTGCTAAAAAAGCCTTTTTTCTCGTTTTTCATTCCCATTTACACTCCTTATCTTGAATATCTTTGTTTATTATAACCATTCTGTCGTCATTTGTCTATGATAAATTCCATTTTTCGCAAAAAAGCGAACATTCGTTTGACACATATAATAAATTATGATATATTTAAAAAGCAAACAATTGTTTGTATTTTACTAATTTTTTAGGAGGTTTCTATGGGAAATGGCAGAATATCAGCAAAGCAGGCTGAAATATTAGAATACATAAAAGCACAAATTTTAGAAAAGGGATATCCACCGGCAGTACGGGAAATTTGTTCAGCTGTTCATTTAAAGTCAACATCTTCGGTACACTCTCATTTGGAGACATTGGAAAAGAATGGTTATATCCGCCGTGACCCGACGAAACCACGTGCAATTGAAATTATAGATGATGATTTTAATTTGTCTAGGCGCGAAATCCGCAACATTCCATTGTTAGGACATGTTGCCGCCGGTGCCCCATTATTTGCGGAGCAGAATATCGAAAATTATTTTCCAATGCTTGCAGACCAGCTCCCTGCCGGTAATTTATTTATGCTTGATGTCCGCGGTGAAAGTATGATAAATGTCGGTATTTATGACGGTGACAAAATCATTGTGCAGCAGACTCCTACTGCCAAAGACGGCGATATTGTAGTTGCATTAATTGATGATTCCGCCACGGTAAAAACTTACTACAAAGAAAGCGGACGTTACCGTCTCCAGCCGGAAAATGATTCTATGGAGCCAATTTATGTAAACGAAGTAATCATATTAGGAAAAGTAATCGGCCTATACCGCTTCTTCTAAACTTCAATAAAACAATATACATAGAATCTATTTTGTTTTGTTCTCTAGAAACAAAATGTATAAAAAAAACTCCCTGTGTAAGAGGCTTATAACGCGTAGCGTTATCTTATCTCTTACGCAGGGAATTTTTTTACAACTCTTCTCTTGATATCTTCTTTCCATCTTTCCAAATTCGCTCTAAATCATAAAACAAGCGGTCTTCTTTGGAAAAAACATGAGCGATTACATCACCATAATCCATCAAAACCCAGGAAGAATTTTTATTTCCCTCAATCCTCTTGCTTTTATAGCCGGCTTCTATCATTTTTTCCTCGACTAAATCCGTCATGGCATTTAACTGATTCTGATTTCTTCCATTTGCAATTACCAGATAATCTGCAATTACCGAAATTTCATCGACTTTAAGTATCTCAATGTCCTCTCCCAGTTTTTCATCTAAAGCATCATAAACAATCTGTACCATTTTTTTCGACTGATTTTCCATCTAACGTTTCCTCCTGATTCTATTTTATTGTGAAATAATAATGAAACGCTTCCAGTGACATTTCATCAATCGGCATCTGATTCTCTTCTAAATACGTTAATGTGTTTTTTAAAATCATACCGGTTGCCTGATTCAAATCAAAAAAGGCTGTCCTTCGAATTCTTTCAAGCGGATATGGTTTGCAGTCCATATCACGGTTTGGCTCAATATAATCCGCAATGTAAATTATTTTCTCTAATGTCGTCATCTGCGACTTGCCGGTTGTATGACAGGCAATGGCAGAACAAATTTCATCATCCTCTATACCATATCGAAGCACCGCTAATTTAGCACCTAATTTTCCATGAATTACAGCAGGGGTACTTTTTTCGGACTCAGACAATGGAATTTCCAGTTTCTCACATAAGACAAACATCTCTTCATTCGTCAGATATTTCGCACAGTCATGCAAAAGACCGGCTAATTTTGCTCTTTGCAGTGAAACATCATCATGCATCATGGCAAGATTTGCCGCCATATTGGCAACTCCTAACGTATGAACAAATCGTTTCGGCCGAAGCGATGCCGCTAAGCAGTCCATCTGTTCTTTTTCGTTTTTAGGTATTACAAAACTAGAGTCACCATATAACCGGTGCATCTGAATATAACGTACCACAGGCTCCGGACAATATCCGATAATTGACTTTCCCTTTTTGATACGTTTTCGGATTTCATGTGAAGAAATTGACATGGCAGGTATTTTCAGTGGGCGAAAATCTCCATCTAACCGTTCACTTAACTGCTTGCAGTACTCTTTCGTCTGCTCATAGGAAATCTCATCCCGTGAGGCAGCCAATATCGTACACAATTTCACAATTTTTTCCGGATGATACCACTGTTCAAACTGCGCTAAAGAGTCGCCACCCATAATAAAATAAAAGTGCGCATCTTCTCTTTCTTTCTTTAATTCTACAAGTGTATCATATGTGTAGGTTTTCCCCGCTCTTTTATATTCAATATTTGAAATTTTAAAATACGGGATTTTGTCAATCGCAAATTGAACCATACGTTTTCTATGTTCTTTTTCTGCAATCTCATCCTGATTTTTGTGCGGTGGTTTTGCTGATGGCATAAACCATATTTCATCCAATTTATATTGTTCATACGCAGCCTGAGCCATCATCAAATGAGCATTATGAATCGGATTAAATGTTCCGCCCATGATTCCGATTTTCATTCTTTTACCTACTCCTTTGTATTTTTCGCCTTTGGCAGTTCAATTTTTTTCTTTGTTTTAGATTCACGATATAATACAATTTTTCTTCCGATTACCTGTACTACATCCGAATGAGTCCGTTCTGCCAACAGTGCTGCAACATCACCGGGCATTGCCACACAGTTTTTTAATACATTAATTTTGATTAATTCTCTTGCCTCTAATGCCTGTTCTACCGATTCTGTAAGTTCCGGTGTGATGGTTGCCTTGCCAATCTGCATGATTGGTTCCATCTTCATTGCCAGGCTTTTTAAATAGGCTCTTTGTTTGCTTGTCATTTTTTCCTCCTTCTCGCTTCGCATTGCTACGCGCAGCGCGCCTCGCTGCTTTCCGCAACGCACCTCGATTCCGCTTCGCTTCATCTCGGTCGCGCTACGCGCGACATACATCTGCGCGAATACACTTATTTGCAAGCGAGCTTGCATAAGTGTATTCGTGCAGATGTGCGTTGCTTTGTAGTTATCGCATAAATTCAAATTGCCAGCCGTACATTTTTACGGTGTCGCCTTCTTCGATTCCAAGTTTTTCTAATTCGTCAAGGATTCCGTTTGTTTTTAAGAATTTTTGAAAGAATTCAAATCCTTTTTCGGAATCCAGATTGGTATAGCCAAGCATTCTTTCGATACGAGGCCCTTCGACAATGTAAAGTCCTTCTTCTTCCTCGCTTTTTTCAACCGTATACGGTTCATTTGAGAAGTCCGGTTCTTTTATCATGTATTCTTTTTCAAAAACAACCTGTTCTTCTTTTACATGGTCAAGCATGTCTTTGACATGATAAAGTAATGCCTGCACACCTTCTCCACTGACAGCAGATATCGGATATACTGAAATTCCATCCGGTTCAAATTCATCCTTGATTGCCTGCAATACTTTTTCACGGTCTTCACCATAAAAGCAATCGATTTTGTTGGCAGCAATGACCTGCGGGCGCTTAGCAATTTCCGGATTATAAGCTTTTAATTCCTCGTTAATGGCATGAATGTCTTCAATTGGGTCTCTGCCCTCTGTGGATGCTGCATCCACCATATGAATGAGCACGCGGGTACGTTCAATATGGCGTAAAAATTCATGTCCTAATCCAACACCTTCTGAAGCTCCTTCAATCAATCCCGGAATATCAGCGATAACAAATCCATCTGCACCATCTAAATCAACCACACCAAGATTTGGATTCAAAGTTGTAAAATGATAATTTGCAATCTTTGGCTGTGCGTTCGTCACTCTTGATAAAAGGGTAGACTTTCCGACATTTGGGAATCCAACCAAGCCAACATCAGCAATAACTTTTAATTCAAGGATAACTTCAAGTTCAATACCAGGTTTGCCCGGCTGGGCATACTTAGGCACCTGCATCGTAGGTGTTGCAAAATGCTGGTTTCCCTTTCCGCCGTTTCCACCTTTTAGTACCACTTCTCTATTATTTTCGTAGGACATATCGGTAATTACCTGTCCCGTCTGTGCCTCACGTACAATTGTACCTGCCGGCACCTTTACGATTTTATCTTCTCCATCAGCTCCGTGACAGCGTCTTTTGCCGCCCGGCTCTCCGTCTCCTGCAAAATATTTCCTCACATGGCGGAATTCGTTTAACGTATTAATGCCCGGGTCAACTTCAAATATCAAATCACCGCCGCGGCCACCATCGCCACCATCCGGTCCACCGTTAGCAACGTATTTTTCACGGCGGAAACTAACATGACCGTCACCGCCTTTTCCGGAGCGGATTGTTATCTTCGCTCGATCTGCAAACATACTTTTTTCCTTTCTATGAACGAATAAGGGGCTGCACATAAGGCAGCCCCCTGACAAATCATTTCGATTTTATTTGCTTTCCACTGGATATACGGAAGCCTGTTTTTTATCTCTTCCTTTTCTCTCGAAACGAAGAACACCGTCTACCAAAGCATACAATGTATCGTCTCCACCTTTACCAACATTAACACCCGGATGAATCTTGGTGCCACGCTGTCTGTAAAGAATATTTCCAGCCAAAACAAACTGTCCGTCAGCTCTTTTAGCGCCTAAGCGTTTAGATTCGGAATCTCTACCGTTCTTTGTAGAACCCATTCCTTTTTTATGAGCAAACAACTGAAGGTTCATTTTCAACATGGTCTTTTCCTCCTAACGATTAATAATTTGAACATACTTCTTTCCATATTCTTCGGCAATATGTTCGATTCCTAATAGCATAGACTGTAACAATAACTGTGTTTTCTCCGAAATTTCTCCTGTTAAATCAAAAGAAATCATTCCTCTTTCCTCATCCATACCCTCCGAGAAGGAATCCTCCGTAAATTCTTCAATTGAATTTACACAGTTAATGGCGAGAACAGAAATCGAAGCACAAACAATATCACTGCCCCGGTCCGCATATCCGGCATGCCCTTCCATATGAAAACCCGTTATGTTCCCATTCTGCTTTTTTACAATTACCTGAATCATAGATTCACCTGAAAGATTAAGCGTTAATCTTTTCGATTTTTACCTGAGTAAATGGCTGTCTATGACCATTCTTTTTGTGGTATCCGGTTTTTCTCTTATAACGATAAACAATAACCTTTTTACTTTTGCCTTCTGCTACTACAGTTGCTTTGACAGAAGCTCCGTCAACAGTTGGAGTACCAACTTTGACATCTTTGTCACCAACTAAAAGTACCTGGTCAAAAGTAACTTCGGAACCAGCTTCCAAACCAAGTTTTTCAACTTTGATTACGTCGCCTTCTTCTACTTTATACTGCTTACCACCGGTTGCTATAATTGCGTACATATAGCACCTCCTAATAAAATTACTCGCCAACTATGGTGCCTGTCTCATGAAAAATGGACAGAACTATAACCTCGTTGTGCGGCATACGCTTAACAGTATAGCATGACCAATCACACTATGTCAAGTATTTTTCATGAACATTTGACGCAAACGAAACCAGCCCAAATTTATTTTTTGATCTTGACTTTCTTGTTCAGTCCTCTGGCACGAAGTACCTTTTTATATGCTTTATATTTACTCTTTGGCACTTTAATAACTGTCTTTTTTCGGATGCTCTTAAATGTTTTTTTAGCGACCGTTTTCTTTGTCAGTTTCTTTGTTTTGATTTCAAGCAGAGTCAGTTTTTTGCAGTTACTAAAGGCTTTTTCTCCAATGGAAGTAACATCGTACTCAACCCCCTGAACGGTAATGCTCTCAGGAATGGTGACTTTTTTCTTCTTTTTGTTTGTATAGCCTGTAAATTCAACCGTAGAGCCCTTTGCCTTTGATTTCGTTACTCTGTATTTATTTCCTTTTACTTTCAGTATTGCACCGACTTTTTTCGGTACTGCTTTTTCCCTTTCAGCAGGCTTCTTCGTCGCCTGAGAATCCGAGGTCTTGGTCGGTTTTGCAGTTGGCGTTGCAGCTGGTTTGTCGGTTGGTTTTGCAGTTGGCGTTACAACCGGCTTTTCTGCCGGTGCTTCTTTGATGGTATAAACCACTTCTACCTTAGCAGTGCCTACCGATACAGTGGCTTTGATGGTACCGGGACTGGTAAGGTCCTCTGTCCGAGTTCCCTCACGTGTATAAAAGATTTCATAAGGCACTTCTATTTTGCCCCATTCTTCACTTAACTCGATACCAATGTCAACCGCATGGGCTGTTTTATCATATACAACATCCTTGCCACTGACTGTCATCCTCACTGAATGAGCAGAATCCTTCTTACAAATACCTGTGATCACATTCCCCTGTGCAGTATATATTGTGTCATGAGCGGTCGGTGATTCCGGAAGTTTTTCATTGGAATAACTCTTCACACATTCCTGATAGCCGGTATATACTGTTCCGTGCGAAGAATCCGCCACCGGAGCTTGGTCTTTTTCACCGTCATTGTCGATGTTCTGGTACCAATACTGGCTTCCGTCACTCACTCCATGGTTCAGAAGGCTGCACACTTCTCCAGAGGCAAACTGCTGTGCCGTCTTAGCATCTTTATCTTCTGTTTTTTCTGAAAGATAATATGTATTTTCAATATGGCTTCCGGTAAATGATTGGCTAAGCGGATAAGTATCGCCATCCCCATCAAACGTAATGTCCTTTACAAAACTATCCTTAATCGTGCCATAATTTCCGCCGGCTAATGCGCTGTGAACCCGAAGTTTAATAGTCATTTCATCGTCATACTCTGTCTTCTTCTTCGTTTTTATGACAGCATTCTCCACCGCACAATTTTCGATTGTTCCATAATTGTTGGAACAGAGAATACCAGAGCGAAAATCTGCCGAATAATTTCTAGATGGCACCGTTGCATTCTGGATACGCACATTTTTGATGGTACCATAATTATTTCCCATCAAAATATATGGATAATTTTTACTTTTCACATTGGTAATACTATGTCCATTTCCATCAAATATACCATAAAATGAATTTGCGCCACCATTGAGCAATCCAGAAACATCTTCTTCACTAAAATCAATATCAGCATCCAAAAGAACATTTAATGCATCATCCTTTAGAAGCAGCTTATGCAGCGAATCAAGATCGGCTTTTCCCCCTATTTTCACAAACCATTTTCCATCTTTTTTAACTGCCGGAAGACAGGATGTATAACTTGCACCTTGTTTTACCGTATCTCCCGGATAGGCGACAAAACTACCACCATTTCTGTCCTGTGCAAAATAGAACACTTCATTCGGCAGCACATCTCCTTCAAATTTTTCTCCATCCACAGTCACTCCTAATTCCACTTCGCGCAAAGTAATCATCATATCTTCTGTGATTTTGTCCGGAGTTCCTGCACTTCCGTAGTCATATTCGTAATATCTTTGTCCGTCAAAGTATCGATTTCCCAATTTGAATCCATCCGGCACCACGAACTCTTGTTGATTTGTCTCTCCTTCAACCTGAAGCGTAATCTTGTGAGTACTTACTGCCGAGTCATCTTTAATCATGTTTTCTATTGCATTTTCGCCATCCAACTGGTAAGTATATGTATAAACGCTTCCATCTTCCAATGTGATTATGTTTTTCCCATATTCCATAAAGCACTTCAAGGTGCCGTCTTCTGCGGTCTGGAGATTCGTGACTGGCTGCCCGTTAATGGTTTTCACTTTGGTATTTTCTAAAAGTCCATCCACGGTAAAAAGACCGATTTTCCTGCCATACACATCTGACACGTCTGACATGCGATTCAGAGTAAAATATTGCTCATCATAGGAAATTACACTATTGCAAATTACCGTATTTGACCCTTCTGACTCTACAATGCCAATTTTAACACTTTGCTGGGTTGGAGATTTCTGTTTCGCCGTTATCTTCGCTCCGTCAATGTATACACTATTCCTGCCTTTAAGAAAATACGAAATCCATTCTTTCTCTGCATCATCAGTCAGTGACAGTTCTCCGCCCAAAATAGCGATATCCTCAGCGTAAACACAACGACCATCACCGTAGGATAAATCTGCTTTTCCTCCAGTCATTGTAAATTTTTCCAATCCTGCAATTCCTCCATAGGCAGCCAGATCTCCACCTTCCAATGTGACAGTTCCCCGACGACGATTTTCTCCCTCTTTCCTTCCTGATATAGAATAACCATAATATTCTTCTTCCTCTGAATCTTCTTTGCAGTTACCTAACATCAAAGTAAGACGGCCGTTACCTTCTTTGAGCGTCATATCACCAGTTACCTGAATCACATAACTATAATCCTTATCCGGCGATGTAAGACAGGAATCCTCTTCCACATACAGATTTGCTGTTCCTTCGATGTCCAGTACCGGAAAAAGCTGGTTGGTATAGATATTACCACAACTATCCACACCCGAATCATACATCTGATTATTTTGAATCTGTGCTCCATCAAAAATAATATTTGCTTCCACTCCCTTTTCTACCTTGATGTGAGTGTCGACAAATGCACCATTGATCTCATTGGAGCCTTTGATGATGTAAGTTCCATTTTTTGCAATATTAATTTCGATGACGGTAGTAGTAAAATCCTCACCATACGCATCTACAAAGGTTTTTTCTTGTCTAAGAGCCGCATCTGCCAGATTAAAAGTCACTGCGTTTTCTGTAGGCAGGGAAAGCTTCTGCATTTCTTCCATAACTGCCCTTCCCTTGGCATACGCCTCTGCATAGGATACGGTCGGGATACTTGTAAGCACCGTAGCCGATAATGTTGCAATACAAATCCCTTTTTGTGCCTGTCTGTAAAAATTTTTTCTCATTTTTTCCTCCGTTTCTGTCATTTTAAATCTCATTTTCCATTATATTATAATATTTTTCGTACTGTTCTCGCAGTATCTCACCTGTTGACCACGGCTTGCGTTTCCCGACATAATGAATAATCGCCGGTTTATCCCTTTGAAGATCTGCATACAATGTTTGGCTGTGAATATTGCCGCTTTGCAAATGTCCTGCCACAAATGTGGTATAATTCCAGGAAAAATCCAAAGGCAGCACCTTGCCATCAAACAGCATATTAAGGACATCTTGATCGCTAAACATATATTTGTGCCCCGTTAGCAATTCATAAACCTGCGACATCGTAATATGCTGCCTGGCTTTTTGCAGATTCAGAAGCAATACCCCTGAATTAAAATAATCCTCTGCATATTGCATCTTCAAACCGTCACTTCGATAATTATCCACATTATATGGCATACCATCTAAAAAAATGGCACGGCGCGTCTGTGACAAAACACGAAGATCTTCTGCACGAACAGCTGCCACTTCCTTTTCACCAAGATGCGTATCGTAGAGTTTGCTTACATCATCCAAAAAAATCATGTCGCAATCAAAATACAACATTTTTTCATAATTTGTGAACATCTCATCAAACAGATACAAGCGGTAATTGATAGCTGCTGTGTAATACGCATTTGCCGTTTCCGGAAAAAACTTTTTTCTTTCTCTCATATTAATAAAACGGATGCTGACTCCCGGCTCGTCTTTTCCCAGTGCATGAATTTGTTCTTGTGCCTCCCCGGGAATGTCATCTTGTAAAATAAGGATGTCATAATTTCGTGTCTTGTCCCGATTATATAAGAGAGAATACAACGATGTACAAAGTGGTTTTGCATACTTCTCATCGCTGACAAAGCATATATTAACTGAAGTTTCAAATGCTTTTTGAAGTTTTTTCATTTTTATCCCTTTCTTTGGTGTTAAATATTATAACAATATAAAGTTTATCATATAAAATAGTTAAAAAGCAAGTGATTACTTGAAAATGATTGTGTCAAGTAATCGTTGGCACTTTTTTCAGGTTCCGTGTTTCATGGAAAAAAGTTTACTCGCATGGGCGCTTGCGCTACATAAGCACGCAGCGGTATGGGCGCCTATAATACAGACACCTCATACCGGCGCACTTATAACCCATGCTTTGTAAATCTTTTTCCCATGAAACACTGGACGACCGAAAGGATTGCAAGGATTACTTGACACAAACAAAGCCAGCCAAACTCAGTTTTTCTTTATCTTATAAACGCGTCTCGGAATACTTTCCTGGATGCGCTTGTTGCCGCATCTAATAGCGACACATGACAACTAACATAATAAAGAAAAACTGTATGATTGGGAAGAGGGAAATTCCTTCTTCCCTTTTTAATTACTTATTTTTGCCAATGAAAATTATACACTAACCTTGAAAATAATTTTGCCTGTTTTCAGGGGCATCTCATCGCCATAAATTCTTCTTTTTTGCCGCAGAATACATTTTACTCTTACTTTTCACTCCCAAGACAACGCCTCCCGCAAAGGTGGATTTTTTTTCATTCTCGTAATCTCAACAAGTCCAAGTTTTGTAATGTCCACAAGTACGGTTTTTACTTTATCTTCCGAAAGTTTCATACGGAGAAGCTGCATCAGTTCTTCCACATGTTCTTGTTCTTTCATATCAATAAAGTCAATCAATATAATCCCCGATAGATTTCGGAGACGAATCTGGCGCGCAGCCTCAATGGCAGCTTCACAGTTAATCTTGTAAAATGTCGTCTCTTTCGCTCTCTTGCCATCAATCGCTTTACCAGTATTTACATCAATGACCGTCAATGCCTCTGTTGGCTCAATCACAAGGTTGCCACCACTCTTTAACCAAACTTTTTTTTCGCAGGCTTTCTCTAATTTAGTTGAAATGCCGAGTAATTTATCCAGTGAATAACTATCATCCGAATATAATTCCACCTTATCCCCATAAATCGGATACAGTTCTTCATAAACCGATTGTAAATCCGTGACAATCCTCTCAAAATTTGAAAGTTCCAAACTTCGGATATATTTTAAATAAAATGACGCCTCGCGATACAAACAGCTAAATCTTGTTTTATACTCACTGTAATCCATTAACTCATGCATTTGTTTCAGAAGTCCGGTGCACTCTTTTCTGATTTCTTCTTCACTCGCTGCCTTAGCACTCGTGCGAAGAATCACACCATAGGGATCCTCACAAAAATCTTCTAAGATTTTATAAAGTTCTTTCTTTTTTTCTTCCTCTGTAATTTTTTTTGAAACACCTTTTGTTTTTGATTTTGTGGAAACAACTGCAAACCGCCCTGCAATTTCCGGGAAAATTGTCAGTACCGGCTGTTTTGTCTTAACTGCCGCCTGCTTAATCTGAACAACAAATTCATCTCCGGCTTTTACCGTTTTCCCCTGACACTCACTTAAAGGAAGGAATCCAACCTTATTTTTCTCAAATTCCACAAAAGCCGCATGAATGTTATCCACGACATTCTGCACTTTCCCAACAAAAATATCACCAACATTTCCGGAAGTATTTTCCTCGTTTTCTACTAAAACATCATACAATTTGTCGTTATGCACAGAAACCAGTATCGTTTTATCCTGCACTTTTGTAATTACAATCTGGCTGCGGTTTGTCATCGTCTATTCTCCCTTTTTCTTAAAAATCATCTGCATTCTGTGAATCTGATACGAATAAGGTTCTAATTCATTCTCACAAAATGCATAAAATGCCTGCATCACAAGTTCCGGCTTAATATTTGTCTCACTTCCGCTTGTCAGCCGCATAAACAGCGAGTTTCCCTCATAATCACAGTGAAGTGTTCCATAGTTTTCACCATTTTTTTTAGCAAAAGCATCCATTGAAAAATCCCAGGCAAGAATATGTGGTTTAATATCCACTTCTTTCACAGATTTTTTCGTCTTTTTCTCAATCACAATTTCTTGCTGCTCCATAAAAGAAAGCCATTTTTCCTGCCAATTTTCCGGAAAAACACCCGCTTCTTTTTCCACTACCATATAATCCGCAGCGATAAGAAGCGACATCGAATTTTTAAAACCATCCGGCATAATTTCAATGTCTGTAACAAATATTTCATCAGTCATAAATTGATTTAAGTAGGTCACAAGCTCCGGCAGTGAAAGATCCGGCAGTGAATAAAATTCTACATCAATATATTCTCCGTCACTCGTTACACCGACGCCAAGCGGCGAAGCAAAACTCATTAACTGGTGCGGACTGTACCCCTTTGAATACGCAACATCCAATTTTGCACGTCGAATCGCTTTCTGAAAAAAACGCATGCAGTCAAGGTGTCCGATAAACTTCATCGAGCCGCATTTTACAAAACGCATTCTTGTTTTCATTGTGCACTACCTCCACTTGCTTTTCTATCCATCATACAGATACCCGCATGGAACGAAGCAGCTCCGCATCCACTGCACTTCTGCTTACAGTTTGGCGTAACCTTTCCCTGCTTTGCATTTTCATATTCACGGCGTAAAAACTGTTTGCTGACACCAATATCAATAAAATCCCATGGAAAGATTTCGTCTTCGTTTCGTTCTCTGTAATTATAAAAATCACGGTCCACCGAAAGTTCATCAAGAAGTTCATTCCATACATCCGGGTGGAAATAATCTGTCCATGCGTCAAAAATGCACCCCTTTTTGTAAGCCTTTTCAATCACATCTGAAAGTTTCCTGTCACCTCTGGCAAAGATTCCTTCCAATTCAGAAGTCACAGCATCATGGCAGATATAACGGATAGAACGCTGATTTATCTGTTCTCTCACCTTACCGGTAAGGAACCGGCGTTTCTCATCAAAATACTCTGCCGTTCCCATCGGCGCCCACTGGAACGGAGTAAATGGCTTTGGTACAAAAAATGACGTACTTGCCGTAATCTCCGGTCTTCCCTGACGTTCTTCTTTTGGAAGTTCAAAATAGGTAGCAGCGATATCATTTGCCAATTCCGCAATTGCTGCAATATCCTCATCCGTTTCACCGGGAAGCCCTAACATGAAATATAGTTTAACACGTTTCCAGCCTCCCTGAAAAGCTTCCCATGCTCCTTTTAAAATCACATCCTTTGTAAGACCTTTATTAATCACATCACGCATGCGCTGAGATCCTGCCTCCGGCGCAAATGTCAGACTGCTTTTTCTGATATCCTGAACTTTACTCATAACATCCAAGGAAAACGCATCAATACGAAGCGATGGCAGCGCAATATTTAATTTTCTCTGACGACATTCTTCAATCAGATAATAAACCAAATCCGCCAGTTCATCATAATCACTTGAGCTTAAAGAACTTAAAGTAATTTCCTCATACCCGGTATTGTCAAGCATCTCAATTGCCCGCTGTTTCAAAAAATCAAGTTTTCTCGGACGAATCGGACGATAAATCATCCCCGCCTGGCAAAAACGGCATCCGCGGATACATCCACGCTGGATTTCCAGTACGACCCGGTCCTGCGTAGCACGAATATACGGCACCAACGGTTTAGATGGATAATAAGTATCACTCAAATCCGTCACCACCTGTTTTTTTACACGGTTTGGTGCTTCCTTGCAGTTTGGCTCCATAGACGCAATCGTTCCGTCCTCGTGATACGTTACATCATATAAAAGAGGAACATACAGCCCTTCCACACCGGATGCCCGCTTCAAAAATGTCAACCGGTCCTCTCCTTTTTGTCTGGAATCCTTATAAACATCCAATAATTCGCGGTAAACAGTCTCTCCTTCTCCAATATAAAAAATGTCAAAAAATTCAGCAATGGGCTCCGGATTATATGTGCACGGACCACCTCCGATTACAATCGGATCATCCCATGTTCTCTCACCGGCGTGCAGCGGAATGTGCGACAAATCCAAGACCTGCAAAATGTTGGTATAACACATTTCATACTGAATCGTAATACCAAGAAAATCAAACGCCCGAATCGGCTCCTGGCTCTCCAAAGCAAACAAGGGAATATTTTTCTCACGCAGTATCTTGTCCATGTCCGGCCACGGAGAATAAACCCTTTCACAATAGGTGTCATCCCAGCGGTTAAACATATCATATAAAATCTGTATTCCAAGATGTGACATTCCAATCTCATATACATCCGGAAAACACATACAAAAACGGACATCAACTTCTCTCGGATTTTTCTTTACCATATTAATTTCATTTCCAATATATCTGGCCGGTTTTTCAACCTGCATTAAAACTTCATCACGAAGCGCTAGTTTTCTCATGCTCTGTTGTCCTTTCTCATACATTCTGTTCGTCAATTATACACAACTTTATGATATACTGTCAAATATCTTGCCACTTGAATCAACTTATGCTATATTGAAACAAGTGAATTTATGCGAAGGAGGGACCAAATTATGTGGTGTCCAAAATGTAAAAACGAATATGTCGATGGAATTACCCTCTGCGCCGACTGTGGTGTGGAATTAGTCGATGAACTTCCGGAAGAAACGGATGAAGTAAAACCGGTTCGTTTATGTCATGTTGCCAATGAAGAAATTGGTGCAAAACTGGTTTTGTATTTGAATGTAGAAGGGGTACTTACCGCAGGAATTATGCCGGTTACCAAGGAAGATGAATTTGACGATGGATTTTACGTTGTCGTTGCCAAAGAAGAATACGATGAAAAAGCTGAAACATTTGAATCTTTTGACGGTGCATCAGAAATGACCGAAGAAACCGTTTCTTCCATGATGACGGATATTGACGACGAACTTGCCCAGATTCAGGACGAAGAAGCAAGTAAAATGCTTTCCGAACTCCGTACCGAATCCAGTTCCGTTTATGTCAAGAAAAAAGACAAATACACAGATTTAAAATTCAGCGGTATTTCCTTTATTGTATTTGGTCTTTTGGGACTCGGTCTTTTGGCACTGAATTTATTTGAATACATTAACTTATTTAATAAATTTTCATCCTTGATTATGGTCGTTGTCTTTGTCATTTTCTTCATTGTAGGAATTACTTCTCTTCTGCGTGCAAAGAAAATGAAATCCATGGTTTCCCAGGAAGAAAGAGCAAGTGATGATGTATTAGACTGGATTGAAGCAAACATCACTGATGAATACATCTCATCTTTAATTAATGAAGAAGAAACAGAAGAAAAAAACTACTTCACCGCCCACTCGGCAATGTGTAATAAAGTTAAAGAACAGTTTCCTCTCTTCAACGAAAACTATATTGATGAATTAATGGATGAACGTTACAACGAATACTGCGACTCCATCAACTAAACACTTCTCTATAAAAAAGGAAGTTTAATCGGTTCAAGACTATAATGCACCGCATTATCCCGTCTTGAACCAATTAAACTTCACTTTTTATCTCATTAGGTGCATTTTTCTAGCTAACAAATATAATCTTCTTCCCATCGGAAAATCAAACAATTCTTCTTTTGTCAGACCTTTCAGCAGAAGAAACGCCGTAAAGTATACCACTACCGCCACACAGACCGCAAGCATTGTACGAATCAAATTTGAGCCAATCACAAAGCCCACAAGGCCGTAAACACTTACCGCAGCAAGTGCCATCCAAAATCCCGCTGCCAAAGGAGCAAAGAACGTCTTAATAACTTCCTGCCGGTACGAAGGCACATAGCGTTTGATTGCACGAAGATTCAGAATAAACACAAGAATCGGGAATGTGATATTACCAATCAAAAGTGCATAAACGCCAATGTTGGTACAAGCTAGGAAAAATGATACAATTCCTATATGAATCACCAGCGAAATTGCTGAGTGGATTACCGGAATCCGCATTTTATCAATACTCTGCAAGGCACCGCCGGTCACATTGGAAAGTGCATAAAAGATAATAGCAGTTGCACCAACTGTCATCATATGCCCGCCAAGGACATAGTTTGAGGATGAAAACAGCATGCGCACAACCGGCTGTCCAAGAACCGTAAGTCCCAGTGCACACGGAATTGCTATAATCATGTTAAATTTAATACCGGAAGCAACATTATAGTTCCACTGTTCATCGTCTCCCTCCGTGTATGCTGCCACCGCACTTGGTATCATGGAAGAAGCAATGGCTGTTGAAATCGCAATTGGTACACTGCACAATAAGCGGTATTTGGAACTGTACACACCGACAAAGCTTTTAATGGAAACAGCATCCAAACCTCTTTTCGCTGAGATAAAACCAAACAGTTTATAATCAATTAACCCACTAATATTATAAACTGTCTGCGAAAGAACAATCGGAAGAATCGTAAGAATCAAAATCTTAAACAACGATTGGTAAGATTCCAGATTTCCGGTCACATCTTTCTTTTCTAACTTTGCCTGAACCGGACGGTATAACCAGTATACAAACATAACAAGCAAAAGAGCCGATGCCGCACCAAGACATGTACCAAGGGTACCACCCGCTGCTCCCCATGCAGCCTGCTGCAAACTATCAGCATTCCACTTCATAAACAAATAGCTTGCCGCTACACTGACAATGGCATTGACCACCTGCTCAATAATCTGTGAAACCGCTGTCGGTATCATAGTTCTTTTTCCCTGGAAGAAACCACGAAACACACCTAATAAGGCCACAATAAAAATTGTAGGTGCAAGTACACGCAAAGGAATCTGAACACCACTGTATTCCGGATAAATCGTATGCTCAATCACACCTGCCCCAAAAAACAAAATCAAAGCAAATGCACCACCGGAGATTATGGCAAAACGCAGGGCAACTTTCAAAATTCTTCCTGTATTTTTATGTTCTCTGTTTGCCTGTCTGGCAGAAATCATTTTTGATAAAGCAAGTGGCAGGCTATAAGAAGAAATAATCAAAATCAAATCATAAATCTCAAAAGCAACTGCATAGATTCCATTTCCCTCTTCGCCAAGGATATTAGACATCGGGATTCGGTAAACCATACCGATAATTCGTACGATAAGCGATGCCATCGCCAAAATACCGCCCTGCTTTAAATAATCCGCATTTTTCTTTTTCGTACTCAATGCTCTATTCGTCCTTTCACTTAATCAAATTCTGTCGATTTTTAGGGTACACGGCAATGTAAGTTTTGCCCGGGTTAATCGTCAGCACATTACCGGACTCATCATAGTACGCCATTTCATTCGTTGCTTCCACGCGTTTCCACGTAATAGAAATCCGTTTGCCATCGCTGTAATAATACCCTTTTCCGGAAGTATTGCCAAGTTTCATCGTCTGGTATCCATTGTGGTCAATATTTGACTCACTCACCAGTTGTATAATTACATTTTTAAATGCAAGCTGTTTTTTGTAATACGTGTCCATATGTTTTTGCCCGTATTCATATTTTTTATAGGTTTTACTCTTAGCACTGTATTTCATCTTACATGTGGAGTAATTCGAAAACGGAATCGTAACCGACTTAGCTGTTTTTCCATTTGCAGGTTCCGTATCCTCATTCGCAAAATTAAAATGTTTTGCCATTGCCTCGGAGTTCCTTGTCAATGAATATCCAAGCTTTTTTGCACCTTTTTTCATTTTCTTTCCATTTGTAAACACATTGTGAGGGGCGCGGATGGATAAATCTCTGGCGTACACAACACCACCAATTGCTGACAAACCACTCAAATTGTTTGTTCCCAACTTTTTAATTTTTGACACTGCATATTTGGTATGTCCAAAATGACAGAAAATCGCATCCCATTCTTTGGCAAACTGTACATAGTAGTGTCTTGCACTTCGCACTGAACCAATCTTTTTCACCTTGCTGACATCCTCATAGACCGCCATCATGCGGGTAATTCCACCTTCTGCCAGTGCCTCATAAATAATATCTGCTTTCGATGTTCCTTTTTGATTTCGAAACGCATACTCAATATTGTTTATCATAATCGCATAAGGGCGCTTCTTTGCCACAGACGGCTTAATATATTTACCGGTAAGCTCACTTTTAACCATACCTTCATATGGATTTTTCGTTGCCTGCGGCTCATTTTCCTGTTGCTTTGTCTGAACTTGCTTGTCCGTCTGCGGATTATTTTTCTGCAAAGACTTTCTTCCACAAGCCAGATACAATCCTGCGGCAATCAGCGATAACACCGCAATCCCACATAAAGCTAAAACAATTTTTTTCTGTTTCTGATTCATATTACCCTCACTTTCGCAGTCTCATTATCTCAAAATTTGTAACTTTTTCATGATTTCACGCTGCTTTTCTTCCATTTCTTCCCTTTCATCCTCTTCCATATGGTCATAGCCAAACAAATGAAGAAGACTGTGCACAACTAAGAATGAAAACTCTCGCAGTAACGAGTGTCCATATTCTTCTGCTTGTTCGCATACAACCTCCGAACACAAAACAATATCTCCTAACATCATTTCTTCTGATTCCGGGGAAACAGTAAGTGTCTTGCAGAACTTCTCCCCCGAAAAATCCGCCGGTGCATCATATTCCATCATCGGAAAGCTGAGCACATCTGTTGGTCTGTCAACATTTCGGTGCGTCCGGTTGAGTTCATGAATTTCTTCTTTTGTCACAAGCGTAACACTGATTTCCGGCTCATAGGGGCACTTCACAAAATCCGTAACAAATGCTGCCAGTTTCTTAATTTGCTCTTCCGGCTCAAAAGGAAAAGTAACTTTCCCCATATCTTCTAAATAAATTGTCATCGTTTTCCTGCTTTCTTTGTCTGTGTGCTTGCTTTTTTACGCGACTCTTTGTAGTTTTCACGTGCCTCATACTTTTCATAGGCATGTACAATTTTCTGTACTAACGGATGACGCACCACATCTTTATTGGTCAGATAGGAAAAACCGATATCCTCTACCTGTTCCAATACTTTCGATGCCTGTTCCAGACCGGATTGTGTCTGAAAAGGTAAATCTTTCTGCGACAAATCGCCGGTTATCACAACTTTTGAACCAAATCCAATACGCGTCAAAAACATTTTCATCTGTGCCGGCGTTGTGTTCTGCGCCTCATCAAGAATAATAAACGCATTATCTAACGTTCTTCCTCGCATATAAGCAAGTGGCGCCACTTCAATCAGGCCTTTTTCAGAGTTCTTAATAAAACTGTCCGCTCCCATAATCTGGTAAAGTGCATCATATAAGGGTCTTAAATACGGGTCAATTTTACTCTGTAAATCACCCGGCAGAAAGCCGAGATTTTCTCCCGCTTCAATCGCCGGTCTTGTCAAAATAATTTTACTGACTTCATCATTTTTAAATGCCTGAATTGCCATAGCCATCGCCAAATAGGTCTTTCCGGTTCCTGCCGGTCCGATTCCAAACACCATCATTTTTTCTCGTATCTGGTTTACATATTTCTGCTGGCCTCTGGTTTTTGGCTTAATCGGTTTTCCCTGAATGGTGTAGCCAATCAATTCTTTGTCAATCTCTGCCAATGACACATCCGAATGTTCCTTCGATAGTGCTAGAACATAATCTACATTCTGCTCCGTAATCGTATTCCCACGCTCCGAAAGTGTAAGAAGCTCCGAAAATACATTTTTTGCCTGTTCAACTGCCGATTTACTTCCTACCAGTTTAACCGCACCATCGCGCAGAATTACGCTTACCCGAAGCGTTCGTTCAATCTTCTTTACATGGCAGTCAAGACCGCCAAACAAATTCCTTTCATGCTCCAAAGGAATCTCTAAGATTACTTCATGAGTCTCCATCCTGCTTTTCCTCTGCTTTCTTATCAATCTTAAGTTCGCTCTCTGCGATATATTTTTTTCTTGTTTTTTTGCAAAGGAAACGAATCTGTCCGCTGATTAACCAAATCTTTTCATTTTGTTTGGTTATTTTCGCTTCCTTTGAAAGAATTTCCAATCCATCCTGTCTGCACTGCCGCAATAATTTCTGATACAGCCGCTTTCCCTCTTTAAAAATTTCTTTGCGGTTTCTCTTTCGAATTACAAACGTATATTCACGAAACTCCTTTTTTCGTTTCGTAAAAGTAAAAGGAATCGGTAAATCCTCCCATTTTGGCAATATCGTTGTTATTATATCATATTTCTTAGCGTTATTAAACCGTTTAATTGGATTTTTTATCACGAAAGTCTTGTGATTGATTTCATACTCAGTCTGGTAGATTTTTTTCCCTGTATATTCCTTTTCGCAGACCTTCACCGGGATTTCTTTAGAAAATTTGCTGTCGCAGACAAGTAAAACCTCTCCTTTTGCTACCACTCCCATCTTATCCACAACCGTCTCATCATCTCCGGTAACCGGAACAATCCCGGAAATCAAAATTTGCCCCTTTTTCACCTTTTGTCCCGGCTTAACACATGCCACACCGCGGTTTACAACAATTTTTTTAACAATTCCGCTTTTTTCTGCTACCAGGTGACAGAACCGACCTGCGCGTTCCCGTCCTACTTCCGGATTCGCTTCTTTTATAGAAATCACAAGAAGACTTCCTTTTTCTTCTGCAGACACCCAGCTGATATCCGGATGCTTTTGACGAATACTTTTTTCAATTGTATCACAGTGCAGACTGCGCCGTTTCATTCCGCGGTATACCTGTAGAGAATTTACGGTTTTTAATAGTGTTTCTTTCGTATAAGTAACCTGTCCCTGAAACTGAATTTGCCAGACAAAGGTAGACAAAAAATGCAAAAGGAAGAAAAAGAGCAGAAAGCCCGAAAAAAAAGTCCAGTTTTTCTTCATTCTCCCGATATAAAAAGGAAAACCCTTCTTTTTTTTAATCTGCGGATGTAATTTCGTTTTATAGACAATGGGTTTCATCTTTTTAAAATCTTTCACACAAACACAAAATTCTACTGCTTGTTCTCTTTTTACTCCCCATAATAAAATGCCGTGATGACGGCACATATTCATAAAACGCTCGAAACTTCCTTTATGCGATTGGCAGACAACATAGCCCTGTAACCACTTCAGTCCAATTCCCCCTTATGTGCCAATGTACTCAACACAGCAGATTTCACCATATATTTTACAAGCTTCTTTGGTAAACCGGTCTATTCTAAGACACGTACCGCGGACAATCAATTTGTTGTGTCTTCCCTGTAACTTAATCTGCTCGGATGTATAATCAATAATGGACTGGTAGTTCTCAACCAATGCCATTTCTTTTCCATACAAATTCACAACCGTTGTATTTCCTAAAATATCCGGTGCCAAATGAAGTTTTTCTGAAAGGTTTCCCATAAAACACAGCCCTTTTCTTTTATTCTATGCCGTTCCCGTGGCTGCGGTTCCAATGCATAAGAAAAAGTCTGTCTCCATAATAGTTTATGAAAACAGACTTTCTCATATGTGCTTCTTATTTGTATTTTCTTTTACGAGCTGCTTCAGACTTTTTCTTACGTCTTACGCTTGGTTTTTCATAATGCTCTCTCTTACGAATCTCCTGCTGAATACCAGCTTTTGCACAGTTTCTCTTGAAACGGCGCAATGCGCTATCCAATGATTCGTTTTCTTTAACTGTTACACTAGACATTGTATCACACCTTACCTCCCTCCAGTTGTAAATTGTGCTTCAATACAACTGATCGGGTATTTTTTCGCACTACCTAAGATTATACCATAAAATTCCCATACGTCAACTGTTTTTTGCAAATTCGTCTAAAGTTCCAAAGCGAAATCCCTTTTTCTTAAGGAAAGTAAGAACTTCTCCCAAAGCCTCGGTATTTGACTTCGAGCACGCATGAATCAGTGGAATCATTCCATTATGATAATACGTTTTAAATTTACGAATTACAAAATTCTTTCCCGGCTGGTTTGCTGTGTCGTAATCATAGTAGGCCAAACTCCAGAAAATCGTCGAATATCCCATTGCTTTTGCCACCTTAACACTCCGCATGCTAAAGTTCCCCTCCGGTGGACGGATAAAAGGATCCATTTTAAAACCAGTCTTCTTTTTCATTGCCTTTTCACATTCTTTGATTTCTCTTTGAATACGTTTTACACTCAGTTTTGCCATTCTTGGATGATGCGTTGTGTGATTTCCTACCAGATGACCTTCTTTTTTCATCTTTTTAACCAATCCCGGACTTGACATAATATAGTCTTTTGTCACAAAAAAGATTGCTTTTGCATGATGTTTTTTCAATGTTTTCAAAATTTTCTTTGTATACCCAGCCTCATAACCACAATCAAAACTCAGATATACAACCTTATTCTTTTTCGAACATTTTCCCGTGTAATACGCATGGTCTTTTTTACAGTTCCATCCTGCAGGTCCGGTTCCATTCGGTTTTTTGCGATTTAAATTCTGTCCTAATCCCCAATTATACGACTGCGTAGAATAAGAAGACAGCGGTCGTTTTGCCTGACAAACCATTTCGCCACCAGTCATACACAAAAGCGCTGTCAGAAACATTGTAAAAATTCGTTTTTTCATTCGTTTTCCCCCTGTTCATTAAAAAATACCGGCAAGCAATGCGCCTGCCACTGCCCCAACTGCCACAATCACAAGTCCCATATCAAAATATGCAAGAACAAGTGCCACAAGCGTTCCCGCCGTAGAAGTAACTACATTTCCGGTTGCCGTAAAAATAGCCGGAAACGTAAGTGCCGCCAATACCGCATAAGGCACATAATGCAAAAAGGACATAAGCCACTGCGATGTAATTTCTTTTCGAAACACCGTAATTGGAAGAACGCGAATCAGATAGGTAATCACTGCCATTACCGCAATATAAATCAACTGCTCTGTCATGCTTTAACCTCCTTTTTTACCGGGAACATAAACGCTCCTATAGATGCTGCAATCACGGTAGAAAGAATCACCTGAAAGCCAATGGAAATTTCTTTGAGTACCGGTGTCGCAGTAAAAATACACTGGCAGATAACAGCAATACCAATAACAAATAAAACGGCCTTGCTCTTTTTTGCCGGCGGTATGATAATTGCAATAAACATCGCATACAGACCAAGTTCCATCGCAGCTGATAAAGCTCCCGGCATAATCTGAGACGCAAGTGCCCCGGCTGCGGTACCAACTGTCCATCCAAAGACCGGCACCGTAATCAAGCCATACATAAAGCGCGCCGACAAAGATTCTGTCTCCATTGATGACACTGCAAAAATCTCATCCGTAATACCATAGCCAATCATCAGCCGCTGGCGCAAAGTCATCTTCTTGTCCACTTTCTGCGATAAAGAAAACGACATCAACATATATCGCACATTAATAATAAACGTAGTCATTGCCATTTCTAAGTAACTGCCATGTGCTGCCATAATTGCCACTCCGGCAAACTGTCCGGCGGATGTTACATTGGCAACAGAAATCAAAATCGTAATCCACACAGGAATTCCTGCATTTACTGCTTTTACACCAAATGTAAAGGACACCGACAAATAACCGATTGCAATCGGCAGTCCTTTTTTTATCCCTCGTATCCAATCATTCATTTTCCTTATGAAAAGTCACTGTAATCTCAGTTCCTTTATCCTCCTCGCTTGTTACTTCAATATCCGCATGATGAACTGCCACAATATGTTTTACAATAGCAAGTCCAAGTCCGGTTCCGCCGGTTTCTCTCGAACGCCCCTTGTCCACCCGGTAAAAACGTTCAAAAATACGTTCCTGATTTTCTTTGCTGATTCCAATTCCGGTATCTTTTACACAAAATATGATGGTATTTTCCGTTTCCGCCAAACACACTACAACCTGACCGCCTTCTTTATTATAGCGAATTCCGTTATCAATTAAATTATATACCAGTTCCTCCAGCATTTTTGTCACGCCATGAATCATCACAACTTCCGGCACTGTCTCCAGATGAAGCGTAACATTTCTCTTTTTTGCCGCCAAAGCAAGCAAATCCCCGCAGTTACGTACTGTATCCGCAAAATTCACCCACGCAAAATCATCGTTAAAATTTCTTGTATCCAATTCAGATAACTGCAAAATATCATTAATCAAAGTCAGAAGACGCGACGAATTTTTCTGGATTTCCCCGGCAAAACGTACCGCATCTTCTCCTTTTGCCATTCCTCCGGCAATCAGTTCCGAATAACCGGAAATTGATGTCAAAGGCGTTTTCAATTCATGGGAAACATTCGCCGTAAATTCCTGCCGCATATTACTATTTTTTACAATATCCCGGTGCTGCTTTTGAATCGTATTCAAAAAAGGAGTTAATTCTTTGTAACCGGTTGCCAGTTCCTCACGATCCATGTTCTTTGCAAGCATTTCAATCGGTTTAACAATACTTTTCGCAAATAATCTTGATAAAAAGATAGACACCACAAACAAAAGAATCGCAATTCCTCCAATAAATGGTGAAACTCGTATCAAAAAGCTAAAAAAACTCTGACTTTCTTTTGCCAAACGGAGAATATTACCATTGCTTAACCGTATTGCATAGTAATAAGAAGCATGAGATAATGTATTAGAGGTTCGGATGGATTTTCCACTTCCCTTTTCTATCGCCTCTTTTACTTCGGGACGTTCTTTGTGATTTCCTAAAACGTCTGCATTTACATCCGAATCAGCTAAGACAACTCCGTCTTTGTCAATCAGTGTCACGCGTATGTTATCAACTTTTTTCTGCGAGATAATGCGGTTAGTATCTTTATAATTTACTAAATCCTCTCCTAACATATCAGCACAGGTGTGAAGATTCTCAATGACCTCATTTTGAAACAAATTATAAAACACAACCGTTGTTAATAACAACACGGCAATCATCGATATCATAGCAATTGCCATAAAGTTTAACTGCATCCTTTTTTTCATTCTGTTTCATCCTCCATTTTTCGGAAACAATATCCGACATTTCGTATCGTTTGTATCTGGCTGCCGGCTTCACCAAGTTTTTTTCGCAGCGTCCGAATATGCATATCTAATGTTCTCGATTCTCCAAAAAAATCAACACCCCAAATTAACTCCATCAAAGAATCCCTTGTCATCACCTGGTCTGCATGGCTCATCAGTACCTGCAGTAATTCAAATTCTTTGTAAGTAAGCGGGCATTTTTCCCCTTTTACAAAAACTTCTCTGGCGTCCTTATTTAATTCGATTTTCTGCCGGTTTCCAATGACAGAAATTTGTTTCTTTTTGCTCGAAAATCGTCGCAGCAAAGCCCGGATACGTGAAACAAATTCCATTACACCAAATGGCTTTGTCAAATAGTCATCTGCCCCACAGTCAAGCCCCCTCACAATATCCAACTCTGAATCTCTGGCTGAAACCATAAGAATCGGAATCTTTGCATACAATTCTTTTTCACGGATTTCTTTCACGATATGAAAACCATCTGCATCCGGTAACATCACATCCATCACAATCAAATCCGGTAATTTTTTTTTGCACGCTTTCCAAAAAGCGGAAACGCTTGTCAAAAGTGCCACCTCATGCCCGGCATTTTTTAGTGCAAAACTTTCAATTTCTCCAATTCCATCATCATCTTCGACAAGATAAATCAGTGCCATTTATGTCCCCTCTTCTTTCCTTATTATTGCAAACTCATCGCAATACAGCAGTCATTTCCAACTACTGTCACTTTACCATAGGAACCACAGATAAGCGGTATCATCGGTGCCACGTGTCCAATATCCAAATCCATAAAAATTGGCACATCAAACTCACTTAATATAGAAAGAACCGCTTCATATTGGTCAAGACCAGCAATTATCTGCCCCTGTACACCGGGACGTCCAATCAGAAAACCACGGCAGGTATCAAACCAGCCCGCCTGCTTCAAGCTCCACAAAGTTCTTCTCATCTCAAATACATTCAAATCACAGGATTCCAAAAACCAAAGAATACCATCATCTTCATATTTTTGATTAAATTCCTTTACCTTATCAAATTTCGTCCCCCTCAAATGAGATAAGCAATCTAAGCATCCCCCAAGCAGTCGTCCCTCAATCTTGAAAGATTCGCCTTCTTTCTTATTGGTATGCAGAACAAAAGGCTCTGTGACATGATAGGCAGCTAACGGATGCTCTTCATCTTTTAGCGATTCCTTTTCCCACATCGGATAATTTTGCATCTCAAATTTTTTCCCCTGCAGTAATTCATAGGCATCCTGAATCGATGCATGCCACGGCTCCATACCAAAAGCTCCTGCATTTGGACCGTAAATTGCTGCCGTATCGGTCAGTGTTGCAAGTAAAAAAATCAGATTTGTATTGTCTGAGTACCCCATAAACCACTTAGGCGGCAATCGCTTTAATTGTCTAAAATCAATATATTCAAGTATTTCGCACATTAACTCACCACCGCCACAGGAAATCAATGCCTGATTTGTTTCTTTCTTATAATATTCCATAAATTCAGCCGCACATTTTTTCGGGCTGCTACTGATTCCTACACCATCTGACGCATAACAGTTAAACCCTAATTCAGTCTTAAAACCAAGCGCATTCCATTTTTTCAAACTGTTTTGAAAGGCAGAATAATACGGTTCACCCGCACAGCCAAACGATGGTGCAACAAATCCAATGGTATTTCCTTTTTCAATAAACGACGGATAACGCATATCTCTCCTCCTTATTTATGGTATGGTTCATGATTCATAATGCGGTTTGCACGATAAATCTGCTCAAACAAAATAACGCGCATCAATTGATGGGGAAAGGTAAAATCCGAAAATGACAGCCTCTCATCCGCACGGTCAAGTAAGGATGTATGTAAGCCAAGAGACCCTCCAATCACAAAGGCAATGTGGCTTTTTCCCTGATTCATACACATTGAAAGGTGCTTTGCAAATCCTTCTGAGTCAAATTTCTTTCCCTTTAAATCAAGTGCAATCACATACATGGAATCTTTTATTTTGGAAAGCAGACGCTCTGCCTCCTTTTGCCGTATCTGTTCCTGCTGTAAATCCGATGCCTGTTCCGGTGTTTTCTCATCCGAAACTTCTATAATATCTACTTTCGCATACCGCGACAAACGCTTTTTATATTCATTTACCGCATCTGTATAAAACTTTTCTTTTATTTTTCCTACACATAATATCGTATACTGCATAATGTTTCTTCCTTTACTTTCATATGCCTAGTATAGCACATATACAAATACCACATCAATAAAAAGAAAAAAATATGCAACTTTTTGAAAGCTGACATATTTTTGACACACACTATCTGTATATTAACACTTGGAAAGTTTATAACTTTCTACTCCCACCCTATTATACGCTTTGACACCTTCGGGTGTCAGGAAAGACACCTCCTCCCAGAGGTGTCTTTTCTGTTGTAGAGATTTTTTCATTCTTATGTAGACAGTGACAAACTGACACATAATGCAGTATCAATCTTTTCAATTGCTTCCGTGTCCAAATGACACACTTTTTCACGTAATCGGGATTTATCAATCGTACGAACCTGTTCCAAAAGAATCACAGAATCTTTTACAATTCCATATTTGTGTGCATCCAATGCTACATGCGTTGGCAGTTTTGCCTTGTGCAGCTGGCTTGTAATTGCCGCACAAATAACCGTCGGGCTATAACGGTTGCCCATATCATTTTGTATAATAAGAACCGGCCGCACTCCACCCTGTTCGGAGCCAATGACCGGTCGTAAATCTGCATAATAAATATCGCCTCGTTTTACAATCATGGTTTCACACTCCCTCATTTGATATTCCTATTATTCCCAATATACGAAGCGATATTCAATTTGTTCAAAAGCTTTTATTATTCTCCTAAATATTTTCTAGGCACACGGTTTGTAATACTGCATACAAACTCATAATTAAATGAATGTGATTTTTCTGCAATCTCCTCAACGGGGATATTTTTTTCTCCATCTTTTCCAAAAATTGTTACCGTATCCCCGATTGCAGCTTCTTTGATATGAGACACATCCACCATAAACTGGTCCATACAGATTCTTCCTAAAATCGGTGCATACTGTCCATGAATCAAAACACGTCCTTTGCCTGACAAATCACGTTTCATGCCATCGGCATAACCAACCGGAATCGTAGCGACCGTCATTTTTTCCTTCGCCGTAAATGTACCACCGTAACTGATACTCGTTCCCGGCTCTACGGTTTTTATATAAGAAATAATCGATTTCCACTGCATGGCAGGTTCCAATATAAGAACATCCTTTGCCACTTCATCAGACGGATACAGTCCGTAAGTCGTAATACCGGAACGCACCATATCAAGGTTAGCTTCCGAAAATCCAATAATTGAAGCACTATTTGACACATGGTGAATTGGAATCTTAACACCGCGTTTCTCTAATTCTTCGACAAAAGCTATATATTTTCTAAAAGGTTCTCTCGCCGGCTCAATGGTTTTCTCGTCAGCTCTGGCAAAATGCGTAAAGATTCCTTCAACTTCCAGTCCCGGCAGTTTCGAAATTTTTTCTACCGTATCCAAAGATTCTTCACAAGGGATAAAACCAATCCGGCTCATTCCGGTATCAACTTTTATATGAATCTTTGCTTTTTTTCCAAGTTTTAATGCTGTCTCACTTAACTGCTCTGCCATTTCCCACGTATACACAGTCTGGGAAATCTGATATTGCACCAAATCCTCATAGGATTCTTCTCCGGTATATCCTAAAATCAAAATCAGTTTATCAATTCCTGCTTTTCGAAGTTCTATGGCTTCCTCTATCATGGCAACTCCGTAAGCATCTACCTGATCATATAATGCCTTCGCAACCTGTACGGCACCATGCCCATAAGCATTTGCCTTCACAATTGCCATTACCTTTGTTCCTTCTTTTATATTTTTATGTACCTCATCGATATTATGCCGGATGGCATCTAAATTAACCTCTGCATAAGTACGATTAAACTGTTTCATTTTCATTTCCTTCTTTCTGAAAACATTTTGTATTTGTAAGAACCTCGGTCAAACCATCCAGCAAATCAGATGCCATGACTCCATACGGACTTTTCTGTTTTGCTGCCACATCACCGGAAAGACCATGCAGGTAAACACCGAGCTTTGCAGCCAAAAACGGATTCACATTCTGGGCAAGCAGACCGCTAATCACCCCGGTCAGCACATCACCCGAACCACCGGTTGCCATTCCATTATTTCCGGAAACATTGACATAACATTCCGTCCCATCCGAGACAACAGTCCTTGCATCTTTTTGCACCAAAATACAATTTCTTGTTTTTGCCGTATTTTTCGTTGTCCCTAAAATATCCTCTTGTAGTTTGGGTATCGGAATCCCGGTTAGCACACTCATTTCCTTAACATGCGGTGTTAAGACAAAATTATCCCGAAACGTAATATCTTTTTTTGCACAAATGGTTATCGCATCACCGTCTACCACAGTCGGAACTTTTGTATTTGCTAAGACGTACTCCACCAGTTCCTCTGATTGTTTGGATAAACCAATTCCCGGTCCAATCACGACAGCACTTGCAAGCGGAAGTACTTTTTTTATTTCCTCTCTGGTTGAAAAAAGAATTTCCGGCAGTGCACTAAGCAGTGTATCCCGGTTTGATGGTGTCGATACGACATGCACAAGTCCTGCTCCCATACGATATGCGGCTTTTGCAGACAGAAAGCAGGCGCCACTCATAGTATCACACCCGGCAATTACAACCACTCTTCCAAACGTTCCCTTATGTGAATGAGCGATGCGCTTTGGAAGGTTACAAACAATATCATCCGGCTCATAATAGTAAGCATCTGCCTGCGCGAAAGCAACGCTTTTCCTTGGAAATCCAATATCCGCCACATAAACTTTTCCGGCATATTCACACCCCGGATACAAAACAAGCCCGGTTTTGTTCACGCCAAAGGTAATCGTCGCTTCAGCCTGTACGGCACAGCCTAACACTTTCGCACTTTTTGCATGAATACCGGACGGAATATCTAATGAATAAACCGTCACGCCACTTTGATTCATATCTAAAATAACCTGTTCATACACACCGGTTACTTCTCTGGAAAGTCCGATTCCAAAGACGGCATCAATTAAAATGTCGTATTCATCCATCGAAACAAGCGAATAGGTAAGAATCGGGACGTCACATGCCGAAGCAATTACAAGCTGTGTTTTCATTTCTTCTGACATATGTTCCGAATTTCCTACGACTGTTACTGCCGCCTGATATCCCATTTCATGTAAGATACGTGCCACACAGACGCCGTCACCGCCATTGTTTCCAATTCCACATACACATAAAAAAGTATCCGATGGTCCGGCTTTCTCCAAAAGGACGGAAACCACCGACATCGCCGCCTTTTCCATCAAAACAAGACTTGGCATCCCCATTGTATCAATAGCATGGGTATCAATTGCTTTCGCCTGTTCACCGGAATACATCTCTTTCATAAAAGTTCCTTCTTTCTATTCTTTTACATCGTCTGCCACAGCAATCACAAATGCCGTCGCAACTTCCTTTGTATTTGTGATAGAAATCTTCCAATCGGTAATCCCCATTTCTTCTGCTTTTTTTCTCGCTGCACCATAAAGCGTAACATAGGGGGCACCGCTTTCTCTTCGCAGAATTTCCACTTCACAGGCATCAATGCCCGCAAAGCCGGTACCAAATGCTTTTACTACCGCTTCTTTCCCGGCAAAATCAGAAGCACCTCTCCTTTTTGCGTGTTCCATCTCCGCCCGTTCCTTTTCCGTAAAAATGCGATGGACAAAATGCTCTTTTTCCATCGCTTTTACAACACGGGAAATCTCAATGGAATCTACACCAATTCCAAGTATCATTCTTTTCCCTTCCTTTTATCATATAAATTCATTACGTCATGACCTAACAACCCATGCATCAAAGAATAGGCACTGTCCATACTCTCCTCTAAATCATCTTTCCATTCCGTTTTCTCACGGAGGGAAATGCGGAGTTCTTCAATTTCCTGCTTTACAATTTTCAACTGCTCATCTCCATTTGCCAGACGCTCAAAACAATAATGTGCCCCTGTAGCAAGCAGTTCTTCATTTGCCTTTTTTATCATTCTCGGAAGTTCAATCAATTCATCTGATTCCGTCTCTATCCGCTCTTTGATTTCCAAAAGAAGTCGCTGCTGGTTTTTCTTCTTCTTATCACGTAAAGGCTCTGCATCATTCATCCCAGCCACAATGCCTTCCATCAATTTCTTTTTCGTCTTTTTTAAATCTTTGATGTCATTTACTAAATACCCCTGCCTTTTGAGCAGTTCATTTAATTTCTCCTCAAGCTGAATAATCTCAGCCGGTTTTTCTCCCTGCGGAAACAAGGTATGCCAGCGACGGTCCAACACTAGAATAGGAACCTTTTTCCCTTTTAAAGCTTCTCTCACCAGCGTTTCAAATTCTAAGTCTCGTCGTTTCATACCATTCCTCCTATTCCGGTAAGTTAGAAATATTGTAGGAAAGCCGCATCAAACTTTCTGCCAGATGTACATTTTCAACCGCAATATTTCCCGGAAGATTCAAATCGGTGGCCGCAAAATTCCAAAATGCACTAACACCATACTGTACAAGCTGTTTCGCCACTGCCGGTGCAATTGATTTCGGCAGCGTAAGTGCTGCAATATCTACCGTATGTCCTTTTACATATCCTTCTAAGTCTTTCATGTCATAAACCATCGTATGACCAATCTTTTTGCCAATCTTATCCGGACTGACATCAAAAACTGCCGATACCACAAATCCTCGTTTTTCAAAACCGGCATAATTGGCAAGTGCATGCCCTAAGTTACCGGCACCAAGAATAATGACATGGTAATCCCTGTCAAGTCCCAAAATTTTACCTATTTCATTTTTCAAATAAGGAACATTATAACCATATCCCTGCTGACCAAAACCGCCAAAATTATTAAAATCCTGTCGGATTTGAGATGCTGTCACTTTCATTTGCTTACTTAACTCCCCGGATGAAATACGCTCAATTCCGTTATCCAATAATTCGCTTAAATATCTATAATACCGCGGCAAACGCTTAATTACTGCCGCTGAAATCTTTTTATCTGCCACAAAAGTATCCTCCAACGAAAATAAAAAGTACAAATCAGCCATAAAAAAAGCTGTCTGTACTTATTATAATGGAATGTTAAAAATTAGTCAATCTCCAATGTCCGCAAATGTTTCCATTTTCCCTTCTCAAACGGCTCCGGAATCAGGCAGGAAGACAAACGCAGGCATTTTAATCTGCGAAATTGATATAAAACCTCAATATGTTTTAACTCCAATGGCTTAAACTCATCAAATCCTGCTATCTCTATCACTTCAAGATTCGGAAATTCGCAGAGTGCATTTAAATCAAAGGACTCTTTTGTAATCTTCCACAAAGAAACTTTTTTAACTTTCTTTTTTTCTTTTTTCGAAAGCCAGTTCCTTTTGCCTTCTTCATTGCGCTCAATGCGGCTGATTGCCTCTTCTCCGTAATAAATTCGATTGATACACATAGTAACCACCCTTTCCTTTTTTTGGTGTTCATAAAATAAGACGATTGAAAACGGCAAAATGTTGCAAAAAAATTAAAATTATTATAAAATATGTTTTTGTTAGAAGTTTTTTGGAGGATTCAATCATTATGATATTAGCATGCAATCATATTTCAAAGGCATTTGCAGACGAAACCGTTTTGTCAGATGCTGTTTTTCATATAAATGAAGGTGAACGCGCTGCCATCGTAGGAATTAACGGTGCCGGCAAAACAACACTGCTGCGAATCATTGTCGGTGAACTTCCGGCAGATTCCGGTGAAATTGTAACAGCTAAAGGAAGTACCATCGGCTATCTCCCACAGCAGCAGGGATATCACTCAGACAAAACAATTTATGAGGAATTATTGGCTGTCAAATCGGATGTCATTGAAATGGACGAAAAAATCCGTGCAATGGAGCAGCAAATGACAACTTTAGAAGGTGCCGAATTAGAGCGTGTGTTAAACCAATACCATAAGCTGCAAACGGCTTTTGAAGATGGTGAAGGATATACTTACAAAAGTAAAGTTCTCGGCGTCATTAACGGTCTTGGCTTTCGCGGAGAAGCGATGCACCAGTGCATCAACAATCTCTCCGGTGGACAAAAAACAAGGGTTGCTCTTGGTAAACTTCTGTTATCAGAACCGGACTTATTGTTGATGGATGAGCCTACAAACCACTTAGATTTGGAATCCGTGCGCTGGCTGGAAAACTATTTAAACGGTTACAAGGGGAGTGTCTTAGTTGTCTCTCACGACCGCTTTTTCATCGACCGCATCGCCGAGAAAATTATTGAAATTGACCACGGCAAAGTAATAACTTTTACCGGTGACTATACCAGTTATTCCGAAAAAAAAGAAAAATTACGCGAGGAAATGATTCACCGCTACTATAACCAGCAACAGGAAATCAAACACCAGGAAGCCGTCATCCAGAAATTAAAATCCTTTAACCGTGAAAAGTCAATTCGCCGTGCGGAAAGCCGTGAAAAAATGTTAGCCAAAATCGAGCGTGTAGAAAAGCCGGTGGAATACGAAAAATCACTTTCTCTTTCCCTGACTCCTTCAGTAATCAGCGGAAATGATGTTTTGACGGTCACGGATTTTGCCAAAAGTTTTGGAGAAAACCACTTGTTTGACCATCTTTCCTTTTCAATTAAACGAGGCGAAAAGGTGGCAATTATCGGCAAGAATGGAACCGGCAAAACAACACTTTTAAAATTAATTCAGGGAATGATTCCGGTTGATGAAGGAAGTGCCGTAACCGGCTCTCATGTCGAAATCGGTTACTATGACCAGGAACATCAGATGCTTAACGATGATAAAACCATCTTTGAAGAAATTCAGGATGATTACCCGGATTTAACAAATACAGCAATTCGTAATGTTCTCGCTGCCTTTTTATTTACGGGAGATGATGTTTTTAAACCGATTCATCTTCTCAGCGGTGGTGAAAAAGGTCGTGTATCATTGGCGAAACTGATGCTGTCAAAGGCAAACTTTTTACTCCTTGACGAGCCGACCAACCATTTGGATATTACTTCCAAGGAAATTTTGGAATCCGCAATTAATAAATATGAGGGAACCGTGCTTTACGTCTCGCATGACCGTTATTTTATCAACCGCACCGCCACAAGAATTTTGGATTTAACCGGGCACAAACTGCTCTCCTACAGTGGAAATTATGCGTACTATCTGGAGAAAAAAGATACGGTGGAAAGCCGCTTTTTAACAAATAACGATAAAACCATACAGACTTCTGCAAAAAAAGATACAAAAGAAGAAGGTAAGCTTGACTGGCAGGAGCAGAAAAAACTGGCAGCGAAAAAGCGAAAAATTGAGAACGAATATCAAAAAACCGAACAAGAAATTGAGGCACTGGAAACGGACATTGCAAATCTTGATGAGGAACTGATGCGTCCGGAATATGCATGCAATGCTCATAAACTAAACGAATTATCAACCGCCCGCGAAGAAAAAGAAACCGCTCTCACTGCCGCTATGGAGCAATGGGAACGGTTAGCCGAACAATTAGAAGAATTTGAAGTTACTGAGTAATCCGCTTAGTAACTTCATTTGCTTTTGCATAAATTTCCGATGGACTTTCTCCCACAAAAAACTCGCCATTTTCATAGAGAACCATGCCATTTACCATCGTCATTTTCACATTTTCTTTACTACCACTGTATACTAAGTTTTTCACAAGATTATGCACAGGCTGCATATTTGGCCGCTGTAAATCAATTAAAATCAAATCAGCAAACTGGCCTTCCTTTACATACATGCATTCCGGCAGCCCCATTGCCAGTGCACCACCGGTTGTAGCCATCTTTAAAACATCTGCGGCATCCATAACCGCTGCATCCTCATATTTTAATTTCGGAAGAACTGCTGCTAAATACATTTCCCGGAACATGTCAAGTGCATTATTGCTCGCCGGTCCATCCGTGCCAATCGCCAGGTTAATTCCCGCCTTTTTTAAAGCAGGTAAATCCGCAATTCCACTCGCAAGTTTTGCATTGGATGAAGGATTCGTAACAATCGACACCTTTTTCTCCCTGCAAATATTCCGGTCTGTTTCATCCATCCAGACACCGTGGAAACCACCACCGCCATAGTCAAATAAACCAATTGAATCCAAAAACTGAACCGGTGACATACCATAACGCATTTTACATTCTTCCACTTCTTTTTTGGTCTCTGCCAGATGCAGATACACCGGCTGTTTGTATTCATGAGCAAGTTCTGCCATGCCCTCTAACAATTCGCGGCTTGTTGTATATTCAGCATGAACACCAAGGCGAAATGACACCAGTTCATCCCCCTTGTTAAGCGTTTCATATTCCTCTCTTGTGCGTGCAAGCGAACCGGTAAAATTATTTAGTTCGCCACAAAAAACTGTACGAAATCCCATTTGAACCGATGCTTTGGCATGCTGATAATTATCCACATACATATCAAAATTCGAGGTAATTCCACTTGTCAGATATTCTAAAACTGCCACCTTGGATAAGATTTCAATATCCCCTTTCTGCAGTTTTGCTTCCATTGGAAACACCCTGTCATTTAACCAGTTCTGTAATGGCAGATCATCCGCATAGGATCGAAGAAATGTCATGGCAGAATGTGTGTGGGCATTTTTAAAACCAGGCATTAAAAGATTTCCTTCGCAGTCAATTTCCCGTGTAAATTTTCTTTTATTAAGCTCCGGATTGTTTTCCCCCACATAAGAAATACGGTTTCCATCAATGTGTACTTCTCCATCAAAGACTTCCGCATCTTCTTCCATCGTAAGAATTTTCGCATGATATAATCGTATGAAAGACATCCTAACACATCCTTTCAATGGCTGATTTCACAAGCGTTTTAAACTTCGGTGCCACACGGTCAGCCACTTCTTTTACCTCCTCATGACTCAATGGATTTGCTGCTGTTCCTCCCGCCATATTCGAAATACAAGAGACACCGCATACGCGCATTCCCATATGCCTGCCGACAATTGCCTCTACCGCCGTGCTCATTCCCACGGCATCAGCACCAAACATACCAAACATTTTCACCTCTGCCGGTGATTCATACGCAGGTCCCGTTGTCTGAAGATAAACACCTTCCTTTAAAACAATATCATTAACTTTTGCTTCTTTTGTGAGAATCTTCCGTAGCTCCAAATCATAAATTGTATCCATGGACGGAAAACGCACGCCAAATGAATCTACGTTTTTTCCAATCAATGGAGATGGCACAAAGGAACTAATCTGGTCAGTTAGCATCATCAAATCTCCTGCCTCCACCTTCTCACTGATTCCTCCGGCTGCATTTGTCAAGAACAAGATTTTCGCTCCCAGTAAACACATCACACGAACCGGCAAAACGACATCCTCCATCGAATAACCTTCATAGTAATGAACGCGTCCCTGCATAATGACAACTTTCGTGTCTCCAATTAATCCAAAAACAAACCGTCCGTTATGTCCCGCCACAGTAGAAACCGGAAATCCCGGAATCTCGTGGTAATCAATGGATGCCACGCATTCAATCTCATCCGCTAATGCTCCCAGTCCGCTTCCCAAAATCAAAGCAGCCTGTGGCTCAAAGTCTGTAATTTTGCGAATCTGTTTTACACACTCTCTTACTTTTTGTTCCATAATAACCCCTCCTTGTTATATAAACTCTGCAAATACACGATTGCTGACATCAATTCCAAAATCGGTCAGGCAATACCTGTCACCATTTTCCTTTATCAATCCTTCACGGATACACTTTTCTAAGGAACTTTGATAATAGGTTTCCATCGGTACTAAAAAATTCTGATAAAACATTTTTTTCGATACACCTTCCATCATCCGAAGTCCCAGATACATAAACTCTGCCATGCAGTCTTCCTTTGTTAATTCCTCTTTTTCAACAACCGGCAATTTCCCATTCTTTATTTTTTGCCCATAAGTCTTAAAATTTTGCTCATTGGAAAACCGCACATTCTCCATGCACGATGACGCTCCTAATCCAAGTCCAAGATAAGGAAAACGTTTCCAGTATTTTTTGTTGTGATCACACTCTTTTCCTGCTTTGGCATAATTGGATATCTCATAGCGGTGATACCCAAAATCCGAGAGCCTCTCTTTCGTCAGTTCATACATCTGCCTGTCCTCTTCTTCCGAAACAGGCGGACATTCCCCATACTTTTCGTAAAACGGAGTTCCCTCTTCCAAAATCAGGCTGTACGAAGAAATATGCTCCGGTGCAAGTTCACACACACGTGTCAATGTCTGCTCGTATCCTGCTACAGTCTGCTCAGGAATTGCCGACATTAAATCCACATTGATGTTAGCAAATCCACATTCTCTTGCTTGATGAAAACTCACCAAAAAATCGTCATAGCTGTGAATTCTGCCAAGACAAGCAAGCTCAGAAGAAATCGTCGACTGAAGTCCAAAACTAATCCGATTTACGCCAGCCTTTTTATAATTTTTCAGTTTTTCAGCGTCTACCGTACCTGGGTTACATTCGATGGTATATTCCATTTTATCAGATAAATGAAATGATTTTACCATTTCATTCTGTAAAACATCAAACTGCCCCTCCGTAAGCAGAGATGGCGTTCCTCCACCGATAAAAATGGTATCTACCACATCATTTGACACCTTATCTTTCCAAAGCCGCATTTCCATAGCAAGTGCTTTTACATACTCATCTTTCAGCGCTTCTTTGGCAGGAAACGAAAGGAAATCACAGTAATTACACTTTTTCACGCAAAACGGAATGTGAAGATACAAGCCAAATGTACTCATTTATTCTTCCTCATCCAGTTTCAAAACACTCATAAATGCCTTCTGCGGAATTTCTACATTGCCAATCTGGCGCATTCTCTTCTTTCCTTCCTTCTGCTTTTCAAGAAGTTTTCTCTTTCGTGAAATGTCGCCGCCATAACATTTGGCAAGGACGTCTTTGCGCACTGCCTTAACCGTTTCACGGGCAATTACTTTATTTCCAATGGCTGCCTGAATCGGAATTTCAAAAAGATGTCTCGGAATTTCATTTTTCAATTTCTGGCACATCTTTCTTCCACGCTCATAAGCAGAACTTTCATGCACAATAAAGGACAGCGCATCGACTTCCTCTTTGTTAATCAAAATGTTTAACTTCACAAGACTTGCTGTCTCATAGCCCTTCATTTCATAATCAAAGGAAGCGTAACCACGGGAACGTGATTTCAACGAATCAAAAAAGTCGTAAATGATTTCATTCAACGGCAGTGTGTATTTCAAAAGTGCACGTGTCTCTTCCATATATTCCATGCCCTGATAGACACCACGTCTTTCCTGACAAAGTTTCATAATGGCTCCCACAAATTCTGTCGTCACCATAATCTCTGCATCCACAACCGGTTCTTCCATATGCTCAATTTCGGATGGGTCCGGGAGGTTTGAAGGATTCGTCACTTCGACCATTTCCCCATTTGTTTTATAGACATGGTAAACAACGCCCGGTGCTGTCGTAACCAAATCCAGATTATATTCTCTCTCTAAACGCTCCTGAATAACTTCCAAATGTAAAAGTCCTAAAAATCCACAGCGGAAACCAAATCCAAGGGCAACCGAAGTCTCTGCCTCAAACTGTAACGAAGCATCATTTAACTGCAATTTCTCCAGTGCATCGCGCAAATCCTGATATTTGGCACCATCGGCCGGATAAAGACCACAGTAAACCATCGGCATTACTTTTTTATATCCCGGCAGTGCCTCTTTGCATGGATTTTCAGCATCTGTTACGGTATCACCGACACGTGTTCCCTCTACATTTTTCAAACTGGCAGTAATATAGCCAACCATGCCCGCGGTCAATTCTTCGCAGGGAATAAACTGACCGGCACCAAAAGTACCCACTTCAACCACTTCTTCTTCCAAACCGGTCGCCATCATGTGAATTTTCGTTCCCTTTTTCACGGTACCGTCAAATAAGCGACAGAAAATAATAACCCCTTTATAGGAATCATAAACAGAATCAAAAACTAAAGCCTTAAGCGGTGCTGTATCATCACCCTGCGGTGCCGGTATTTTTTTCACAATCTGCTCCAACACTTCTTCAATGTTCGTTCCTAATTTTGCGGAAATCAATGGGGCATCCTGTGCCTCAATTCCAATGACATCCTCAATTTCATTTTTTACACGGTCCGGGTCAGCACTCGGCAAATCAATTTTATTGATAACCGGCATAATTTCCAAATCATGGTCAATTGCCAGATAACAGTTTGCTAACGTCTGTGCCTCAATTCCCTGTGCCGCATCGACAATCAAAATGGCGCCCTCACACGCCGCCAGACTTCTTGATACCTCATAATTGAAATCCACGTGTCCCGGTGTATCAATCAGGTTAAACAAATATTCTTCACCGTTTTTTGCCGTGTACGCCAGACGAACTGCCTGTGATTTAATCGTAATTCCACGTTCACGTTCCAATTCCATGTTGTCAAGCACCTGTGCCTGCATCTCACGGCTTGTAAGCAGTCCGGTCCGTTCAATAATACGGTCGGCAAGCGTTGATTTTCCATGGTCAATATGTGCTACAATACAAAAATTTCTTATATGATCTTTTCCAATAACTGACATAATTGTAATTCTTTCCTTTCCTACCACAAATCTATCCCTATCTTAGCATAATTACACATATTTTGCCACAAAAAGTTCCTATCCGCCTTGTCTTTTCCACATTTATGGTGTAGAATACAGATAATTAAATCAAGGAGGGACACAAAATGAGAAAACAGATGGCTAAAATACTAACCGCCGTTTTGCTGCTCGGCACATTGACTGATGTCTCGACTGCAAAAGCAGTGGCACCAAAGCTAAATAAATCCAAATTAACACTTTATATTGGAAGTAATTACACATTAAAAGTAAAAAAAGCTTCCGGCAAGGTAAAATGGACTTCCGGTAAAAAATCCGTTGCAACCGTTTCTTCCAAAGGAAAAGTAGTTGCAAAAAAAGCGGGAAAGGCTAAAATCACAGCAAAAATTGGCAGCAAAAAGCTGATTTGCCGGCTGACAGTAAAAAACCGATCACTTGGGAAAGGAACAAAGTCAAGTCCAAAGTCCGCTTATAACAACAATTCCTTTACCTTCTATGAAGAAGGCAAAAAAATCGGAAAAATTTCCATGCAGTTAGAGTCCTTTGCTTCCGGTGCCGAATCCGCTAAATTAGCAAAAAAGAATTCATCTAATTTAGTTCCAAAATCAAATGAGGAATATTTGTATTTCCGCTTTAAGATTACCTATCATTCGGGTACACAGACAATTAAGGCAAAAGATGTTTTTAATTACTACTACAATATCTTCGGATCAAACTCTACAAAACAGATGACAAACTTAGATTGGGGATTCTTCTTTGAAGATGTCGATGATTTAGGTCAGGTGCTGTTATCTCCGGGCAACACGATAACTTGTGGCAAAGCAGTCTTGGTAAATAAAGGATTTGCCCCATATACTTACCGTATTCAGACCGGTAAGAACACTTACACTTGGTTTACAACAGCAAAATAATCAAGATAACAAAAAAGCAAGCCTCATAAGCAGACTTGCTTTTTTAATACTAAATTTCCAAAAGAACGCAGCCATGTGCAGAAATTGCTGTCTTTTGATTTGTTTGGATTTTTTCTCCTGTCCATAAGTCATTTGCAAATTCTTTTTCCTGAATCTCAAGTAATTCACTGATATTTACCATGCAGTCAAAACCTGATACATTGAAAATGGCCGCATAATCTCCTGTTTTCCATACAATCACCGTATCATCTCTAATTATCTCTTTTGCCTGTCCTGCCGGTAGTTCAAACAATGCAAGTACCTTTTGGTTGCATAACAGCGATAATGTTTCTTCATCCAATTTGGTTAATTCTGCCCCGAGCATAAGCGGTGACTGGAATATACACCAAAGTGTCATCATTGTCTTCTGCTCATCATAGGTAAGTGCTGACTTTCTTTCATCGCCAAACCCCTTTCCAATCATTCCAAACGGAAGCATATCGCAGTCCGGATATCCACCTTCTCTGGTCAGCCCCTGCCAGTTGTGACAACGGTCAAACATATCACGAAGCGATTCCCAATTATCCCACAAATCATCGGTAATGCGCCACATATTTGCATTTTCATGATAAAACTCATTTTCCTCTACAAGTGCCGGTCCCGGGGACAAACTTAATACAATATCTCTGCCACATTTTTCAATCGCCCGATGAAGCATTTTAATCTCCTCTTTGGAGGAATCTGCATCCATACGACAGATGTCGTCACATTTAATAAAATCAACTCCCCAGTCCGCATAAAGAGAAACAATGGAATCATAATACTCCTGCGCCCCCTCAACACCCGGTGTTACGCCATACATATCGGGATTCCATCCGCAAATCGAATAAGCGTCTGCAATTTCATTTGCTGTTTTATCGGTGCCAAGAATTTTTGTCCTTTGATATGCTGCCTGACGTGGAATTCCTCTCATAATATGAATTCCAAATTTCAGTCCAAGCCCGTGCACATAATCCGCCAATGGGCCAAAACCTTTGCCATCGGCAGAGGATGGAAAGCGTTTAACACATGGCAGTAAACGACTATATTCATCCATCTCCACATGGCAGAACGGAACATACTGAAAGCGCTCTCTCTGCTCGCCGGTCTCATAGGAATACCAGGCAATATCAACAACTACATATTCCCATCCATATTCCTTTAAGTGAGCCGCCATATAATCAGCGTTTCCCCGAACCTGCTCCTCATTTACGGTTGTGTCATAATAATCATAACTATTCCAGCCCATCGGCGGTTTCTTTAAGTTCATGTATACAATCCTCCTATTTTTTCTCTATCGTACTATTTTTTCTCTATTTTTTCTATATTTTTTTGTGACAATACCATGTTAAAATGTGACATTTACGTTCAAATTCCTATGGTTGTATTTTTTTTCGTTCGTGCTATAATAGATACAGACTTTTGGAGGTATAGATTATTATGAAAATCAGTAATAAGATGCAATCAAAAAATGGCCTGAATATTATTATTGTTGGATGTGGAAAAGTGGGAATGACCCTAATCGAGCAATTAAGCAAAGAAGGCCATGACATTACCATTATTGATAAAAATGCAGCGAAGGTTCAGGAAATGTCCAATCTGTATGATATTATGGGGCTGGTCGGAAATGGTGCCAGTTATAGTGTACAGATGGAGGCCGGAATTGAAAACGCTGATTTAATTATTGCGGTAACAGCTTCTGATGAATTAAACCTGTTATGCTGTACAGTTGCCAAACAAGTCGGAGACTGTGCTGCGATTGCCCGTGTCCGCACACCGGATTACAGCAAAGAAGCCGGATACCTAAGAGAAAAACTTGGTCTCACCATGATTATTAATCCGGAATTAGAAGCTTCCCTTGAGACAGCCCGTATTCTTTATCTGCCAACAGCGTTAGAAGTAAACTCTTTTGCTCATGGTCAGGCAGAAATTGTAAAATTTAAAATTCCGGATGGAAATTTATTAGACGGAATGACAATTGCCACTTTAGGAAAAAGTATTACAAATGATATTCTTATCTGCGCCATCGAACGTGAAGGTGAAGTTTATATCCCAGGCGGTAATTTCCAAATGGCAAAGGACGATATTGTTTCTTTTGTTGCTCCAAGACGCCATATCCGCAGTTTTCTGAAAAAAATCGGCTTTAAAACCAAACAGGTAAAAGATGCTATGATTGTCGGTGGTGGAAAAGCTTCTTACTATTTAGCCAAACAGTTAATTGCCATGGGAATCGATGTAAAAATCATTGAACAGAACAAGGAACGTTGCGAGGAATTAAGTATTTTACTGCCGGAAGCAATTATTATTAATGGAGACGGCACGGATGAGGAAGTTTTACGTGAAGAGGGAATTGAATATGCACAGGCATTTATTCCATTGACCGGTATTGATGAGGAAAATATTATGCTGACACTCCATGCAAAACAAGTTTCCAATGCAAAATTGATAACTAAAATCAATCGAAGCACTTTTAAAAATGTAATTAGTAAGCTGGATTTGGGAAGTGTAATATATCCACGTTACATTACATCCGAAGCAATTATTGCCTATGTACGTGCGAAAAAGAATTCGACAAACAGTAATATTGAAACTTTATATCATATGTTTGATAACCGCGCAGAAGCCATTGAATTTTGTGTTGATGAACCATCTTCTGTTACCGGTATTCCACTAAAAGATTTGATGTTAAAAAATGATTTGCTGGTTTCCTTTATCTATCGAAACGGCAAGGTTCAAATTCCAAGTGGTTTGGACACCATTGAAGTTGGTGACACCGTTATGATTGTTACAACCCATACCGGTTTAGATAATATACAGGATATTATAAGGAGTTAATGAATTATGAATACATCAATTATCCGCTATATTGTCGGATATATTTTAAAGATTGAGGCAGCACTTTTACTGATTCCTTCCATTGTAGCTGCTATTTACCGCGAACCGGAGGGGTTATGTTATCTTTCTGTTTCCGCTCTGTGCATCTTCCTTGGTGTACTCCTCTCTTTCCGGAAACCGAAAAATCATGTTTTTTATTTAAAAGAAGGCTGTGTTGCCACATCCTTAAGCTGGATTGTACTCAGTTTTTTTGGTTCCATTCCATTTTTACTGACCGGTGAAATCACATCCGTACCGGATGCTTTGTTTGAAACCATTTCCGGTTTCACAACAACCGGAGCCAGTGTTTTAAATAATGTGGAAGCACTTTCCCACTGCTCGCTTTTCTGGCGCAGTTTCACACACTGGGTTGGCGGCATGGGTGTTCTGGTCTTTTTGCTTGCTGTCATTCCACTGAGCGGCGGTTCGCATATAAATCTGATGCGCGCAGAAAGCCCGGGACCATCTGTGGAAAAACTGGTACCAAAAGTCCGTTCAACTGCACGGATTCTTTATGTTATTTATTTGACACTCACCATCATTGAGATTGTTTTACTTCTCCTTGGTAACATGCCTTTGTTTGATTCCCTCACCATCAGTTTTGGTACAGCAGGGACCGGTGGTTTTGGAATTAAAAATGACAGTATGGGCAGTTATTCGGCTTATTTACAATGGGTTGTTACTATTTTTATGATTTTGTTTGGTGTGAATTTTAATGCCTTTTACCTGATTTTATACCGTAAATTTAAAAAGGCATTCCGCATGGAAGAAGTCAGATATTACTTTTTAATCATCTTCGCTTCCATCGCAATTATCACTATGCAGATTCTCCATACCTCTGCCGGTATTTTTGATGCACTGCGCCACGCTTCTTTCCAGGTGGCATCCATCATTACAACAACCGGTTATTCAACCATTGATTTTAACCTATGGTCACAGACATGTAAAACGATATTAATTCTCTTGATGTTTGTCGGTGCTTGTGCAGGCAGTACCGGAGGCGGAATCAAGGTGTCACGTTTTGTCATTCTTTGCAAGACTGTAAAAAAAGAATTGAATGCTTATATTCATCCAAAAAGCATCAAAAAAATCAATTTTGAGCACAAAACAGTAGAACATGAGGTAGTACGTGCGACAAATGTGTATTTTATTACCTTTATGATTCTGTTCGCGTTTTCTGTATTTGCAATTTCCTTTGATGGCAATGACTTAATTACGAACTTTACTGCCGTGGCAGCTACAATTAATAATATTGGTCCCGGTCTTGAACTAGTCGGCCCTACCCAGAACTTCGGATTGTTTAGCGGATTTTCCAAATTTGTCCTGATGTTTGATATGCTTGCCGGACGATTGGAGTTATTCCCGCTTCTCCTTCTGTTCCATCCTACTTTGTGGAAGGAAATTGCTTCCGGGAAGATAAGGAAGTTAAAGAAGTAAATTCATATTATATATTTCCGTAATTTAACAGAATCCGGTTACCTTCTCGTGGGCGCTCTCGCTTGTTGAGATGCGTAGCAGCAGGGGTACTGAAACTACCAGTACCTCCTGCTGACGCACTCAAAACCCACGTGAAGATAACCGGATTCTGTTAAATTACTGGAACGCTAATGATATGAATTTTAGAAATAACTTACAAACTTTTGTCTGTAAATTTGTTAAAGTAAATGAGAGGAACTTGTCAAAACAAATTGACAAGTTCCTCTCACTATAATTTATTATCTGTAAATAATATTTCCAGAATTAGAATTTACCAGCTTCTGCTGCTTCCTGGATGGAAACGGCTACGGCTACTGTCATACCAACCATTGGGTTGTTGCCGGCACCGATAAGTCCCATCATCTCTACGTGAGCAGGTACAGAAGAAGAACCAGCAAACTGTGCATCACTGTGCATACGTCCCAATGTATCCGTCATACCATAAGAAGCAGGACCGGCTGCCATGTTATCCGGGTGAAGTGTACGTCCTGTACCACCACCGGATGCTACGGAGAAGTACTTCTTGCCCTGTTCAATACACTCTTTCTTGTATGTTCCTGCAACCGGATGCTGGAAACGGGTAGGGTTTGTAGAGTTACCTGTAATGGATACGTCTACGCCCTCTTTGTGCATGATAGCAACACCTTCCTGAACGTCGTTTGCTCCATAGCAGTTAACTTTAGCACGAAGACCTTCCGAATAAGATTTACGGAATACTTCTTTTACTTCGTTCTTATATGGGTCATACTCTGTCTCAACGAATGTGAATCCGTTAATACGGGAAATAATCTGTGCTGCATCTTTTCCAAGACCGTTCAAAATAACGCGAAGCGGTTTCTTACGAACTTTGTTTGCCTTCTCAGCGATACCGATAGCACCTTCTGCTGCGGCAAAGGACTCATGTCCTGCAAGGAAACAGAAACACTCTGTCTCTTCTTCCAAAAGCATTTTACCAAGGTTACCATGTCCAAGACCTACTTTACGTGTATCAGCTACTGAACCAGGAATACAAAATGCCTGAAGTCCGATACCGATTGCTGCTGCTGCATCTGCTGCTCTCTTGCATCCTTTTTTGATTGCAATTGCAGCACCTACTGTATATGCCCAGCAAGCATTTTCAAAACAAATTGGCTGAATACCTTTAATCTGGTCATATACATTCAAACCAGCGTCTTTCGTAATCTTCTCTGCTTCTTCGATAGAGGAGATACCATACTCAGCTAATACGCCATTGATTTTATCAATTCTTCTTTCATATGATTCAAATAAAGCCATTATTCTATCCTCCTCTATTTATTTAAGAACTTCATCTGTTCTAGGGTCGATGATTTTAACTGCATCATCTACACGGCCATACTGTCCGCAAGCTTTCTCGTAAGCAGTATTTGGGTCATCACCTTTTTTGATGAAATCTGTCATTTTACCAAGACTTACAAATTTGTAACCAATAATCATGTCTTCCTCATCGAGAGCGATTCCGGTAACATAACCTTCTGCCATCTCTAAGTAACGAGGACCTTTTTTCAATGTACCATACATCGTACCAACCTGAGAACGAAGTCCTTTACCAAGGTCTTCCAAACCAGCACCAATTGGCAAACCATCTTCTGAGAATGCACTCTGTGTTCTACCATATACAATCTGCAAGAACAACTCTCTCATAGCAGTGTTGATAGCGTCACATACAAGGTCAGTATTCAAAGCTTCCATAACCGTTCTTCCCGGAAGAATCTCAGATGCCATAGCTGCGGAATGAGTCATACCGGAACATCCGATAGTCTCAACCAAAGCTTCCTGAATAATACCCTCTTTTACATTCAATGTAAGTTTGCATGCTCCCTGCTGAGGTGCACACCAGCCTACACCATGTGTCAAACCAGAGATATCTTTAACTTCTTTTGCCTTTACCCATTTTGCTTCTTCTGGAATCGGTGCACAACCATGGTTCACACCCTGAGCAACTGGGCACATGTTTTCTACTTCTTGTGAATAAATCATGTCATAACTCCTTTCAGAATTTTGTTCCTATACTTAAAAAGCATACAATATTTCGACATCTTTGTCAATGTTTCGAGACGACTTCGCCCTGTTTTTTGTAAATGCTGCCAGCCGGTATCACTCCTCGAACACTGGACAATGGATATACATTGCTGTTTGCTCCGATAATAGAACCCGGATTTAAAATACTGCCACATCCAACTTCCACACAGTCTCCCAAAATCGCTCCCATTTTTTTCAGACCGGTTTCAATTTTTCCCTCACCGGATTTAATTACAACCAAAGTTTTGTCCGATTTTACATTGGATGTAATGGAGCCGGCTCCCATATGGGACTTAAATCCCAAAACCGAATCTCCTACATAGTTATAATGAGGAACCTGAACCTTATCAAATAAGATGACGTTTTTCAACTCGGTTGAATTTCCAACAACTGCGCCTTTTCCAACAATGGCATTTCCTCGGATAAATGCACAGTGACGGATTTCCGCCTCTTCATCAATAATCGCCGGACCATGAATGTATGCAGACGGTGCAACACTAGCAGATTTCGCAATCCAGATATTATCCTCTCTGCACTCAAACTTATCTGCCGGCAATGTTTTTCCAAGTTCTAAAATAAACTCACTAATCTTTGGAAGCACCTCATACGGATAGGTCACTCCCTCAAAAATTTTTTCTGCAATTGTATGTCCTTTTTCAAATAAAACATCACATGCAATTTCTTTCATTAATTCTGCCCCCTATGGATTTATTTGTTTTCGTATTTCTTCAACAAGTCACGGTTCTTAATTTCATACTTATTAAAGAAAAAGGTATCGCCTTTTTTATCCCACTGTTTCGGAGAATATTTTGGAACATACCAGTCTTTGCTTTCAAAATATTCCTGAAGTTCCTTGGATTTGAATTTGCGTCCATGTCTTGCATATAATTCATTTTTTGCAAGATTGATTTCGGATTTACTCATACCGCTTAAATCACTTTTTGTTAAATACTCAGTATCACTGTTTGGAAATATGTAAGTATCATCATCAACCGCAGTATCATCATCCTCAATGTCCTCATCCGCATCATCAAAGTCTTCAAATTCTTCACTATCTCCAACATCAGATGGTGCTTCTGTCGGTTCTGTACCCCAGAAAGAATCCTGTGTCGGTGTAGGCGTTGGCGATGGACTTGGCGAAGGTGTTACTTCAATCTGGTTCGGAATCTGATGAGAAATATCCTGACTAAATTGCAATTTAACATTGTCATTGCCAGTCATCGAAAACTCGTTATCGTTTTCAAAATTTCCGGTATATATTACACCATCGCAAGTAATTGTATAGCGATCATCTGATTCGGTCCAATTCAAAGTCTTACTTCCTTCTTCTCCGCCAATCAACTGTCCTGTACCATCTTTATTAATTGTCATCGTCAAACGAATATCCGCATCATCCTTATCCTGCAAAACAGCAAGGTCATGAAGAGAGCGCAGTCCGTCTTCCGGCGTCGTCGCTGCAAACTCATACCAGGTTCCTTCTAACTTTTTCCCGGAATTCATAAATGGAAGTTTAATTACACCAGTAAGAATTAGAATAACAGCAATGCCAATCAAAATCACAGGGATTGTTATTCCAAGAATTAATCCAAGATGACTTTTCTTTTGCTTTTGCGGTTTCTGTGGCTTATTGAAAGATGTTTGTGCTGCCATGTTCTGTTTGGCTGCCTGTACTCTTTGCTGTGCCTGTGCTTCCTGTTGCGCCTGCGCTTGTTGCTTCGCCTGCGCTTGTTTCTGTTGCTGCATTTGCTGTGTCATCTGCGCTTCTTGCTGCGCCTGTTGTGCCCTTGCCGCCTGAATCAAATCACAGCCACACTCTTCACAGAATCGTGAACCCGGCTGGTTTTGATGACCACAATTCGGACAAAATGTAATCTCCATAATCCTATTTCCTCTTTTCTTAATTATTAAGTTAAAATAACATAAAATATTATATCACTGCCGGTCTAATAATGTCTAGCAAGAAATTCCAATCAATTGAAACAGGATATTTGCTTTGCAAATATAGTTTCAATTGTTTTGGAATTTCTTGCTTTCATTTTAGTTCAAGAGGACACTTCCTGTGTTCTCTCTAGATGATAACTTCTCCTGCTGTGCAAATTAGTTGTTTTCTTTTGCTGCAAGTAAGGCTTTTAATCGAGCAATTTCACTATCTCTTTGCGATAGTTCCTCATCCTTTTCCTGAGTTACCTTCGACAATTCCTCGTCTTTTTCCTGAACTACCTTTTTCAGCCTCTCAATTTCCTGCTCCTTGACTTCGTTCATGCTATCCACGTATTCTTCCACCGTACCTTCTGATAACAACATAGGCTCTACCTCCGCTCGGTTTCGAATCAGAAACGAGCGCA